>Ga0310690_10000908_pt1 | contig 57648 bp, 44 predicted proteins | sample AusTroGonzalo_MG_2_FD_207661 | JGI IMG/M metagenome (GOLD analysis project Ga0310690, IMG submission 207661) | Bovine rumen microbial communities from tropical cattle in Woodstock, Queensland, Australia - Gonzalo_04 (v2) (version 2) | ecosystem: Host-associated > Mammals > Digestive system >... | reverse complement strand
GGAATCCAAATCAAAGAATAAAAACAGTACAATTGGGGTCAGACCCCTTTTGTACTATTTTCAAAAATGATACAAAAGGGGTCTGACCCCAATTGTATCATTTTTAAATGAAAAAGTTCGCTGCTGTGGCGAACTTTTTTCATTTTTGCGTGTATGCATTCGTGAAGCGCTTCAAACAAAACTGAGTGTATCACGTAAAAGAAGAAAAAAATGAAAAGAATACTGTTCCCAATGATAATGTTGGCTGTTTTCCTGACAGCCTATGCATCAGCAAAAACCGATAAACCTGACTCCCAGGACAAGCCCCAGCAGATTGTCTCATTTGTAAAGACAGAGCATGATGCAGCATGGTACGCACGCCAGGCTGAACTTTGGAAGGCCCAGGTCACATTGACTCCTGATAATGACGACGCCTGGATAAACTGGTTCCATGCAACCCGTTACAAACTGATGTTTGAGAGTGAGGACGGTGATTATGATGACGCCCCCCTTATTGAGATTGCCGAAAAGGCACGCAAGGAACGCCCTGAAAGCTATGCCCGATATTGTCTGGATTACTACAGCACCATGTGGTTCAATGGATACGACGACCTTGAGGACAATATGGAGAAAGCCATTAAGATGCGTCCCAACAACGCCTATATGTATAAGGATTACGTTGTTTATCTTCTCAATAAGGGAAATACGGAACTGATGACTGACATCCTGAAGAAATGGTACGAAACCGGCGAGTTCTCATACACCTTACTCTCCTACGCCTATAATCAGCTGGCTGGAATGGAACATGACGGAATACTGTTTGTGAACGGTGATGTCCCTACTTTCTCAAGCCTTATGATCCAATATGGAAAAGGACTGAATGCTGACAAGACGGTCATATGCATAAGCCTTCTCTATTCACCCGAATACCTCAAGAATATCTGCAATCAGCTGGGTATAGCTCAGGTAAGCGGACCTACAGACTGGACCGAAGAGGGAATGCAGAAATGGGAGGAGGAGTTCTTCCTTACCGTAGCTAACAAGACCGGACGTCCCATCTACTTCTCAACCTTACTGTCAAATCTGCCGTTCAAAGACAAACTGTATTCTGAAGGTCTTGTCTATAAGTACAGTCCCAAGCGGTATGACAACCTGTCGGTCAAGCGCAAGAACTTTGAGGATATCTACCTGACTGATTATCTCTATGAGACATTTACCCCTGAGACATATGAGGCATCGGCCTACAGACTCAATCTGAATTATATCCCCTGCTTCAAGTCTCTGCTTGATTTCTATAAGGAAAACGGTGACCGCCGACAGATGCGCAAGCTGTATTCAATGATGAAACGCATTGTTGCACGCACGGAGAATATAAGTGATGAGGAACGCAAACGCTACTACGATGAGATTGACCGCTGATACGTTCCAGGGTCTCTACCTTGAGCACGGCCCACGTGCCCAAGGTTTCTTCCTGAGGATGACCGGCTATGATCGTGAACTGGCTCGGGACCTTACCCAGGACCTGTTCATGCGCCTTTGGTCTGCCAGGGATAGCTATGATGCAAAGCGGCCGTTCCGCACCTGGATGTTCGCCATAGCATACAACATGCTCAAGAACGAGTACCGTCGTCGTATGACCGTTATGGAATACATTGATAACGCTGATAAAGAGGAGCCTGTTACAGAGACTGATCATCTGGAACAGGAACAGCGCGACCAGATGCTGCGCAATGCCATCGGCCGTCTTCCGGAACCGCAAAAGGTGGTGTTTCTGCTCCGTTATGAGGAGGAACTGCCCCTATCCGAGATTGCCCGGGTGTGCGACATCCCTGAAGGCACAGTGAAATCACGTCTGTTCAGCGCGCTGACAGCCGTGCGTGAATATTGCAAAAACAATGAAATATAAATATATGGACAAACTGAATGAACTTGAGAAAGAGAGTCAGGAACTGCTCTCCTCAATCAAATCAATGGCCGATAAAGAGAATCTGGAGATACCCCTACCCGAACTGGACATCACGGAAAATGAGCCCAAACTGCTTCGTCGCCGCATCCCTTCGTGGGTTGCAGTGGCCGCCATGCTTGCAGGCATCGTCATCGGCTTTGCAATGCCTAAACTGGGCAATTCTGACCCATATTCCAGAACATCCTTCAACTACGCCGACACCTGCCGCAGCATCGCCCAGAACGATGTAAATCTCTCCTTACTGATAACTTCATTCTAACAGGATTTTCCGTAAATTCGCAGTCAGTTAATCCAATAATAGACTGTGCAATTTATGAGAAACAGAATCCTCTCTCCTGTTGTTGCCGCAATGCTATTGTCAGGCATTGCATTCATTTCGTGTAAGGATAATAATAAGGATTATTACGTTCCGCGTGAGATAATAGCACCTGCCGATGTACCATCGTCAGAACTGCATCTAAAGCCATTGGATGTTGAGTGCTTTGGCGTAAAGAACATAGTAGCAGTGGATTCCATGATAGTGGCTTTTACCAATGACAAACAGGCAATGATCAAGGTTTTTGATTATTCGGGCAATACGATAGCAAATCTGTCACCCAGCGGACGGGCCGGCAACGAATTTGTTCAGGTTTATTATGATGACCAGAACACCGTTATTGACGGAGACCGATATCTGTATGTGGGAGATCAGAATGGAATTTATCTGTACAACCTGTCTGGCTCAATCCGGAACGGAGCAAACCTAAAACCTATAAAAGTTGTAGGTCGCCCGGATAATTGGCTGATGCCTACCAGCTGGTTCAACGCATTTTTCAGGAATGACGGTTCAACGTTCCAATACACAGGCCTTTCCTGGGAGGAACAGTCTTATCGGGCTCAATTGAATGCCGACGGCACCGTATCAGTCGTTGCGCTCGACGAAATTGATTACACATATTATACCCCACAGTACGTTCTGATAGGTCCGGACAGCACCATAACAAAATACGACATCTATAATGACGTGGTCGATTTTAAAGATCCGTTCTTGGCGCAATCCCTATATAATTCCCATGTAAGGATATCCGATGACGGCAATAAAATAGTGTCAGTAAACTGTTATCAGGACAGGATGACATTCATTGATCTGGTATCGGGCGATATATTCGGAGTAAGATGCCCGGATTATGTGGATTATTCAAAACTCGCCGACATATCCGATGCAGAGGAACTGAGCAGGAATGTAATAGAAGGTGCTATGCAGGTTGCCATGTACGACAAGTACATCTTTGTACTGTATAACCACAATACGAGGTATGAAGATCTGTACCAGGACAAAACAGTCAACACGACTATCCGCATTTTTACCTGGGACGGCCGATTCACTGCTCAAATAGTTCCCGATGCCCCCATCACGAACATAGCCATTGACGGAAACCGGCTCATTGCCATTGACTATGACGAGCATTTCTATATTGCAGACATCACTTTGTAAGAAAAACTTGCCATAAAGTGCTGCGAATCGATTTTTTGCAGTATCTTTGTACCCGTAAGCCGCAATACAGTCCTGTTCAAGGATAATCGATAGCGGTGTTCAATCCGATTTTTCATTTACTCATACCTTACGTAGTATCAATGCGCACGCTGTGCGTTATAGGTATTGCAAAGGTCATATAAAACAATGTTTGACATAATCCAGTTAAAGAGCAAAAGCCTTGATGAACTGCAGGCTATTGCAAAAGAGATGGGCATCAAGGTCAAGGATGACAAGAATCAGCTTGTGTATGATATCCTTGACGAGCAGGCAATCTCAGCCGCCAAGAACAAGCCCGAGAAAGAGCGTCGTGACCGCACTAAGGTAACCCGCAAGAATGGTCCTGAGAAGGTTTACACAGCCGATGAAAACGGCCAAGCCAAATCCGTTGAGAAGAAAAAGAACAATGCTCCCAAGCCTGAGCCTAAAGAGGTAAAGGAGGCCGCCCAGCCCCAGCAACCCCAGGAAGAAAAGCCGCAGCAGCAGGAAGCTCCTACAGCTCAGGGCAAGAAAAAGCGTGGTCGTGGCGGCAATCAGAACCAGCCTAAGGCCGAGCAGGAAGCTCCCGTTCAGGAGCAGCCCACAATTGAGCCCGCCGTCAAGGAAGAACTCCCCCAGCCCGCTCCAAAGGCCATTGCCTCAAAACGTCGCGGACGCCCCCGCAAACAGCAGGTTGAAGTACCTCTGCCTGAGATAGATGATGAAAACGTGACACAGGCCGTAAATGAGCCATACGATCAGGAAGAGGAACCCGTTCGCCAGATTGCAGAGCCCGCCATGAAACTTCAGGAACCTGACCAGGCTCCGGCACAGGAGATGCAGGAGCAGCCCCGTCAGGAACAGTTCCGCGGTGAACAGCAGTATCAGCAGAACGGTCAGCGCCAGCAGAACGGACAGCCCAACAATCAGCGTCAGCAGAACCAGAATCAGAATAATCAGCAGAACCAGAACCGCCGTCAGGAGGAGCGCATGTATGACTTCGGTGATGTACTTCGCGGTGAGGGTGTTCTGGAGATCATGCCCGATAACTACGGATTCCTGCGTTCATCGGACTACAACTATCTGGCATCACCCGATGACATATATGTTTCACAGTCACAGATCAAACTCTTCGGCCTTAAGACCGGCGATGTCGTGGAGGGAGTTATCCGTCCGCCGCGTGAGGGTGAGAAATATTTCCCACTGGTCAAGGTATTCCGCATAAACGGTCTGGAGCCCTCTGTAGCACGTGACCGCGTTCCGTTTGAGCATCTTACCCCGTTGTTCCCGGATGAGAAGTTCACCCTGTGCAACGGCAAGAATGACAACATGTCGGCCCGCGTGGTTGATATGTTCGCTCCTATCGGTAAGGGACAGCGTGCTCTGATAGTAGCCCAGCCTAAGACCGGTAAGACAATATTGCTCAAGGATATTGCAAACTCAATCGCTGCAAACCATCCTGAGGCATACATGATAATGCTGCTCATCGATGAGCGCCCTGAGGAGGTTACCGATATGGCCCGCAGCGTAAAGGCTGAGGTTATCGCATCAACTTTTGATGAGCCCGCCGAGCATCACGTAAAGATTGCCAGCATCGTAATTGAGAAGGCCAAGCGTATGGTTGAGTGCGGACACGATGTTGTGATATTCCTTGATTCAATCACACGTCTGGCACGCGCCTACAACACAGTAGCACCTGCATCAGGCAAGGTCCTCTCCGGTGGTGTCGATGCCAACGCACTGCACAAGCCCAAGCGTTTCTTCGGTGCCGCACGTAACATTGAGAACGGCGGATCACTCACAATAGTTGCTACCGCACTTATCGATACCGGTTCCAAGATGGATGAGGTTATCTTTGAGGAGTTCAAGGGTACCGGTAACATGGAGCTCCAGCTGGACCGCAACCTGAGCAACAAGCGTATCTTCCCGGCCGTGAACATCGTGGCTTCTAGCACCCGTCGCGACGACCTGTTGCTTGACCAGACCACTCTGGACCGCATGTGGATACTCCGCAAGTACTTAAGCGACATGAATCCCATCGAGGCCATGGAGTTTGTCAAGGATAGGTTGGAAAACACTCAAGACAACGCTGAGTTTCTGGCCAGTATGAATGCGTAAGGGCACAAAAGGGACGGTTCTATCTGTGCCCTTTTGAGTCAACTAACAAATAGCATATTAATTAGGGACGGTTCTAAAAGTGTCTTAAGGGCACAGATAGAACCGTCCCTTTTGTGTTGTTTCATAAATAAGGTTAACGGATTTGGAAACTAGGCGATTACGTCCTATGTTTGCTATCAGAGTATCAATAATCCTTGTTTATGAGAATAACTGCACTGACCTTTTCCGCCTTGTTTTTAATAACGACGTTCTCATCGGCCCAATCAAAACATCAGTATGTTGACCTTGGACTAAGTGTAAAATGGGCAACCTGTAATATAGGTGCCGATAAGCCCGAAGAACACGGAGAATACTTCTCCTGGGGTGAAACGGAGAATAAAAGGATCAACAACTGGGAAACATACAGGTTCACCGAAGGAGACAAAAACGAAATCTCAAAATACTGCAGCAATTCCCAATACGGCTGGCACGAACTGGCCGACAGCTTATCGGCCTTGGAACCGGACGATGACGTAGCCCACGCAAAATGGGGCGGAGGTTGGCGCATTCCCACAAAAGCCCAGATGAAGGAACTCATTGACAACTGCACCTGGACCTGGACCACCCGCAATGACATCAACGGATATCTGGTAACCGGCAAGAAACCCGGTTATACGAACCGCTCCATTTTCATTCCGGTTACAGGAACCTATGACGACGGCAAGATATTCAATCCCCATAAGCAAGGCTCCTATTGGTCAAGAGACTGCGGCACAGTTTATCCGCCCGATGCATATACCCTTGAACTGTCTGTCAGGGAAGCCTCCGTCGGAATGAGACCCCGCTCTGAATCCCTTGCCGTCCGTCCGGTCCACCCGTAATAATCATCAATAGTTTGCAATATGAGACTTTATCCTTTGTTTATTTATGCAACACTGTCCCTACTCTTCTCATGCAAGAGTGAGACCAATAATGATGTAATCCGATTGGATGGTACTTTCGATGACAACTTCCTGGAAAGTTGGGAGTATATCATTCTTGAGGACGATAATATTGATGCCGAACTTGGCATAATCAACCAGGGTATTCAGTACGATGACGGATTGTTCTTTGTCTGTTCATCGTATGCCAACTACAAGAACACCACAATCAAGGTGTTTGACCGATCAGGCCACTATATTAACAACATCGGCCGCATAGGGCGTGGCAGAAATGAGGTGCTGACCTTGGAAAAATGGATTCTTGACAGAGATAACAATGAGGTGCTGATAGCTCAAAGCTTTGGACACCCAAGTACAGTTACAATTAAAAGGTATGACTATGCCGGCAATTATCTCGGGCAGACCGTGACCGATACTCTTGACGAAAATTGCGTACTGATGGATATTGCTAAGATGACATCGGACGGCACACTGATAATCCAGGATAACATCATTCACAACATATCCTCGCACGATTATTTCAACATCAATAAAGATGGTAGCATAAGCACTCCGCTTGACCTGCAGGAATATCATCTTAACCAGGGTTTCTTATTCTTTGACATAAGTGAATTCTCGATGTCAGGTGAATTTACAAGTGATAATTCAGGAGGCAAACAAACCGCTATCGGATTATTCAACCAGTATTCTGATACCACTTATGTAATCCGCAAGATGGACAACCACATCTACCGTCTGTACGGCGACAAATCGGAGTGTATAGCCAAACTATCCTTTATACCCGATGCACCCGAAAAGATGAAAAAAGGTATTGAAATAGATGATGACGAGTTCTATTCATACTGTCTGGGTAATTTCATGGATATGAAGGACTATATGTTTATAGGAAACTATGAAAATAATTACATTTTCGATAAAGAGACTTCAAAGATATTCCGCATAGACCCCGACACCGTACACGCCAGATTCCCGTATCACAGAGTGTCTTCGGTTTACGGCAATGATATTATTGCATTTGTGGATGACTTTCTCATAAAAGAGGCCCTTGAACGCATGGACAGCAAGGACTACGACCACCGCTACAGCCCTGAAGTTGAGGCTTTCTACCGCAAAGTCAAAGATTGCAGCAATCCTCCTATCATCATCGCTCACTACAAGAGCCGTTAAAGCAAGCAAATAGCACTATAATAAAAAATCAGCCCCAGAAATGTGGCTGATTTTTTATGCGACCGGAGGGAGCCTCGTTTACGGAGTAAACTAAAAAAGGTTCCTGACCTGTCAGGCTGACGAAGTCAGAATGGCAGGTCGTCTTTCTCGTTTGAGGGAGCAAATGGGTCGGGAGCGGCGGGAGCCGGAGCAGCGTCAACGTAGGGCTGCGGAGCGGGAGCGGCGCCGTTTACGTCATGACTTACGCGCCATGCACGGATATCGTTGTACCAGCGGCCGTTGAACTCACGGGCGTTGATGTCAAAACTTACTACTACCTCATCACCTATGTTGATGGCGGCCTGCTGAATCTTATCCTCACCGAAGATGCTGAACATCATCTTCTTGGGATACTGCTCACCTATGGTTTCCAATACGTATTCCTGTATTTTCCAAGGATTGCCTGATGCCTTGGCCACACCTGAACGGGGCTCAAGGACTGCGATAATTTTACCTGTAATATCCATTTCTTTAAGATTGATTTATTGTATGCGCGAATTTAAAACTTTTCCTCTTTCCGCCACATATTTTTCCATCCTATTTTTTCCACATTACCATTACTTTTTTCTATCTTTGTAAGACACACAAGTGATAAATAACAAAAAGGAATATATATGAATTTCACAGTATCAAGTTCTGCACTGTCAAGCCGTCTACAGGCTATCAGCCGCGTTATTAACCCAAAGGCTATCTACCCTATTCTTGAGGATTTCCTGTTCCGTATCGAGGACGGTAAACTGACTGTTACCGCTGCCGATAACGACACCACTCTGGAAACCATAATCGACCTTGTTGAGTCAAGCGCCGACGGCCAGATTGCACTGCCCGCCAAGACTCTGCTTGACGCCCTTAAGGAGATTCCTGAGCAGCCGCTCACGTTCAACATCAACGAGAGTAACTATGAGGTTGTGGTAAACTACCAGAACGGTGAGTACAAGATGGTAGGCCAGAATGCCGATGAGTATCCCACTCCCGCTGTACTCCAGGAGAACTCAGTAAGCCTGGAGATATCGGCACAGGTTCTTTCAGACGGCCTGGCACGCACAATATTCGCCACTGCCGATGACGAGCTCCGTCCCGTCATGAACGGTATCTATTTTGACATAAATGAGGAGGGCGCCACATTCGTGGCATCCGATGGCCACAAGCTGGTTTGCAACCGCAACAGCAACGTAAAGGCCGATGGCAAGTCATCATTCATACTGCCCAAGAAGCCGGCATCACTCTTCCGCTCACTCATAAGCAAGGAGGCCGAGAACATCACCATTGAGTTCGACAGCCGCATAGCACGCTTCTCACTGCCTGAATTCCGTATGGTATGCCGCCTGATTGACGGCCGTTACCCCAACTACGGATCAGTAATCCCGCAGAACAACCCGCATCACCTGATCATTGACCGTCAGACTCTGGTAACCGCACTGCGTCGCGTATCAGTATTCTCACCGGCCAGCAGCGGTCTCATCAAGCTGCGCATTGAGAAGGATAAGGTTGACATATCGGCTCAGGATATTGATTTCTCAACATCCGCAAAGGAGAGCCTGGCATGCCAGTATGAGGGCACCAACATGAGTATAGGTTTCAAGGCCGGTTTCCTGATTGACATCCTCAACAACATACCCAGCCAGGAGATAACCATGCAGCTTGCCGATCCTTCACGCGCAGGAGTGATAGTACCTACTGAGCAGGTTGAAGGCGAGAATCTGCTTATGTTGCTCATGCCAATGGTTCTTAACGACTGATGAAACTCAATCTTGACAAACCCATAGTCTTCTTTGACCTGGAGACCACAGGTACCAACACCGTGCAGGACCGCATAGTGGAGATTTCCTATCTCAAGGTCTCGCCCAACGGCAATGAGGATATGCACACCCGCAGGGTTAACCCCGAGATGCACATCCCGGAGCAGGCATCGGCCGTACACGGCATCTACGATGATGACGTAAAGGACTGCCCCACTTTCAAGGAGATAGCAAAAGAGATTGCACGTGATTTTGAGGGCAGTGACATTGCAGGTTTCAATTCAAACCGTTTTGACGTGCCCCTGCTGGCTGAGGAGTTCCTGCGTGCAGGAGTGGACATAGACCTGAGCCGTCACCGTTTCATAGATGTGCAGGTAATATTCCACAAGATGGAGCAGCGCACCCTTACCGCCGCCTACAAGTTCTACTGCGGCAAGGACCTGACCGATGCCCACAGCGCCGATGGTGACACTCGTGCCACTTATGAGGTACTCCAGGCACAACTGGACCGCTACCCGGATGAGCTCAAGAATGACATGGGATTCCTGTCAGAGTTTTCATCATTTACGCGCAACGTGGACTTTGCGGGCCGCGTAGTCCTGAATGACAACGGTCAGGAGGTGTTCAACTTCGGAAAATACAAGGACATGCCTGTAATTGAGGTGTTCAAGCGTGATCCCGGATACTACTCATGGATTCTCCAGGGTGATTTTGCGCTCAACACCAAACAGGTTCTTACAAGAATAAAACTACAGTCCAGATAATGGATATACTCAACGGAAAACATATTGTACTGGGAGTGACCGGAAGCATAGCCGCCTACAAGGCTGCTTTTCTGGTACGTCTGCTCATTAAGCGTGGGGCCGAGGTCCAGGTGGTAATGACACCTGCAGCCAAGGAGTTCATCACTCCTCTTACCCTCTCCACCCTTACCCGCAAGCCTGTGGTAAGTGAGTTCTTTGACCGCCGCGACGGCTCATGGAACAGCCACGTGGACCTGGGTCAGTGGGCCGATGCCATGGTCATTGCTCCCTGCACCGCCTCAACGCTTGGCAAGATGGCCAGCGGTGTAGCTGACAATATGCTCATAACCACCTATTTCTCAATGAAAGCGCCGGTATTCGTGGCTCCGGCCATGGATCTGGATATGTACAGCCACCCTGTAACCCAGCGCAACATTGAGACTTTGACCTCTATAGGCAACATATTCATTGAGCCCGCCAGCGGCGAGCTTGCAAGCCAGCTTGTAGGCAAGGGCCGCATGCAGGAACCGGAGGTGATAGTTTCAGCCCTTGAGGATTATTTCACCAAGCAGGCCCAGCTTTCAAAAAAAAAAGTCCTGATAACGGCGGGCCCCACCTATGAGGCCATAGACCCCGTCCGTTTCATAGGCAACTACTCTACCGGCAAGATGGGATTCGCGCTGGCCGAGGAGTGTGCCGCACGCGGTGCTGATGTAACGCTCATTGCCGGACCGGTAAATCTCAAGACCGTTCATCCCGGAATCAACAGGATTGATGTGACATCGGCCCAGCAGATGTATGAGGCCGCAATGAAGCATTTCCCCGAGTCAGATGCCGCAATACTGTGCGCCGCAGTAGCTGATTTTACTCCCGCAGTAACATCGGGCACCAAGATCAAGCGCAAAGGCGAGATCACCCTCACGCTTAAGCCCAACCCTGACATAGCCGCTTCACTGGGAGCAATAAAGCGTCCCGGCCAGCGTATGGTGGGATTCGCGCTTGAGACCAATGACGAGTTCAGCAATGCCCAGGACAAGCTTAAGCGCAAGAATCTGGATTTCATAGTACTGAATTCTCTGCGCGATGAAGGCGCCGGATTCGGATATGACACCAACAAGGTTACCCTTATCGATTCCAAAGGCAGTCAGGAACTGCCGCTTCAGTCCAAGAAGGATGTAGCAAAGGCCATCATAAGCAAGTTGGCCGGACTGCTGTTCTGCCTGGCTTTCCTGCTGATGCCGTTCAAGGCTCATGCTCAGGAACTGTCACCTACCCTTACGGTGAACACCTCCAAGATACAGGGTACTGACAAGGATGTTTTCCAGTCAATGGAGAACGCCATCAGGGAACTGCTCACTCATCAGGTATGGACTGACTATCATTTCTCAGAGAAAGAGCGCATTCAGTGCAATTTCAACCTTCTGGTAAACAAATATGATGCTCAGAGCGGCAAGATGACTTGTGAGCTTACCGTACAGAGCAGCCGCCCGGTATTCGGCTCCACCTACAACACCACGGTTTTCAACTTCCGCGATACCGAGGTGGAGTTCAACTATACAGAACAGGACCATCTGGAGTATACGTCCGGCATTACCCCCGACAATAACCTGACGGCCATTCTGGCTTATTACAGCCTGCTTATCATAGGGCTGGACTTTGACACCATGTCTCCCAACGGCGGCACTGATATCCTGCGCCAGGTGGAGAACATAGCCGCCAGCGCTCAGTCACTGGGCAGCGGCTGGCGTTCTTTTGACAGCAAGGCCAACCGCTACTCCATCATCAATGACTACATGAACGGTACGATGGCCTCTTTCAGAGAGTTGCAGTACAAGTATCACCGTCAGGGCCTGGACGATATGTCGGCCAATGCCGACCGAGGCCGTGCCACCATTACCGAGAGCCTTGAACTGCTCAAAAAAGCCAAACAGGCCAAGAGCACATCGGCCCTACCTACAATGTTTACCGAGATAAAGAAAAATGAGCTGATAAATATATACAGCACAGGTATCAACAAGGAGAAGCAGACGGTAAAGGATCTGCTGAGCCAGGTCAATCCCTCACTTACCAATGAATGGGATGCCATAAAAACTGACTGATGCTTAAGGAAATACACATAAACAAATACGTTCTGATAGACCGCCTGGACATAGATTTCAAGGAGGGTTTTTCAGTAATGACCGGTGAGACAGGCGCCGGAAAATCCATTATCCTGGGTGCCATGAACCTGTTGCTGGGAGGCCGTGCTGACTCAAAGACCATAATGCAGGGCGCCGACAAATGCACCATCGAGGGCAGCTTTTCCATTCAGGGATACGGTCTGGAGCAGTTTTTCAAGGAGAACGAGCTGGATTATTGCCCGGATGACACCATACTTCGCCGTGAGCTCCTGCAGTCAGGCAAGAGCCGCGCATTCATTAACGACACCCCGGTATCACTCAACCAGATGCGTGACCTGGGCTGCCGTCTCATTGACATACACTCACAGCACCAGAACCTGGCATTGGGCACCCAGTCCTTCCAGCTGGATGTTGTGGATACCATAGCCGCAAACGGTCAGGTCAAGACCGCATACGAGCAGAGTTTTGACAGCTGGTCGGCCCTGAAAGAGCAGTTGACACGTCTCAAGGCAGAATTCGAGTCCGATAACACCGACCGCGAGTATCTGGAGTTCCAGCTTGAAGGTCTTGACAACGCCCATCTCAAGGACGGCGAATTGCAGGAGCTTGAACAGGAGTCCGATATTCTGGAACATGCCGAGGAGATAAAGCAGGATCTTTTCAGCGCATCACAGATAATGTCCGGTGATGAAGAGGGTTGCCTGCAGAAACTGCGCAGCGCCCTGCAGTCACTGCGTGCGGCCAGCAGGAACTTCCCGCAGGCCCAGGAGCTTGCCGAGCGTCTGGACAGCTGCCTGATAGAACTCAAGGACATATCCGAAACCATAGATGATGCTCAGGAGGACATCAACTATGATCCTGCCCGTCTGGAACAGGTAAATGAGAGGCTGGACCTGATATACACCCTGCTCAAGAAACACAAGAAAGAGAATATCGCACAGCTTCTTGAACTGGCCGAATCCATACGTACGCGTCTGGACCGCAGCGGATCATATGAGTTTGACATTGAGAAACTGACCAAACAGGTTGAGAATGCCCGCCTTGAAATGGAAAAGAGGGCTGCTGAGCTCACCAAATCCCGTCAGAAAGCATCTGACACTATCATTAAGGATATAAAAGCGCTGCTTGTGCCGCTGGGCATTCCAAATGTACAGTTCGGCATTGATATACAACCGGCAGCCGCGTATGACCGCACAGGACACGATGACCTCAGGTTCATGTTCTCCGCCAATAAGGCCGTTCCCATGCAGGAGTTGTCACAGGTGGCATCAGGCGGTGAGATTGCCCGCGTGATGCTGTCAGTCAAATCACTCATAGCAAGCGTGCGCACCCTGCCCACAATCATATTTGACGAGATTGACACCGGTGTATCGGGTGCAGTGGCCGAGAAGATGGCACTGCTCATGGAGAAGATGGCAGGAGGCGGCCGTCAGGTACTGGCCATAACCCACCTGCCTCAGATAGCAGCGCTGGGACACACCCACTACAAAGTTTACAAGACTGAGGAGAAGGATGCCACACGCACCCGCATAACCCTGCTTGACTATAATGACAGAATACACGAGATTGCCTCAATGATGAGCGGCGCCAAGCTCACACAGGCGGCTCTTGACAATGCAAAAACACTGATTGACAGCAATGGAAGATGAGATGATATTCGGCATACGTGCCGTCATAGAGGCTGTTGAGGCCGGTAAGGAGATAGACCGTCTGCTCATAAAAAAGGATATGCAGGGCGACCTGTCACGTGAGCTGTTCGCAGCCATCAAAGGGCTGGACATTCCAGTCCAGAGAGTACCTGTGGAGCGCCTTAACCGTATAACCCGCAAGAACCACCAGGGCGTGATAGCCTTTACGACCCAGATAACATACCAGCATGTGGAGGATCTGGTGCCGCTTCTCTTTGAGGAGGGCAAGGATCCGTTCTTCGTGCTTCTGGACGGTGTGACCGATGTCCGCAATTTCGGCGCAATAGCCCGTACAGCCGAGTGTGCCGGTGTGGATGCCATCATCATCCCCTCCAAGAACAGCGTAAGCGTCAATGCCGATGCCATCAAGACATCGGCCGGAGCACTGCATACCCTACCCGTATGCCGTGAAAACAATATCAGCCAGACCATAAGGTTCCTCAAGAACAGCGGAATCCGTATTGTGGGAGCCACTGAGAAAGGCGATAAGGACTACACCAAAGGTGATTACACCGGTCCTGTATGCCTCATCATGGGAGCCGAGGATAAAGGCATCCCGCAGGAGCATCTGGCACTTTGTGACGAATGGGCACGCATCCCCATACTGGGTAAGATAGAGTCCCTGAACGTCTCTGTCGCTGCGGGAGTTCTCATGTATGAGATAGTTAAGCAAAGACTCTAATTTGCTGATTGTCAATCTGTCAGCATCCATTTTATAATTTGTGACAATTTGTCGCAGAACGGCTTGTGGCTTGCTTGTTGCGTACCTTTCAGCAGGAATAAAAACAAGCAATTATGGAATACAATTCTAACAATCAAAACAAGCCGCAGAACCTTGAGCAGTTCGCCATTAATCTCAATGAGCGAGCCCGAGGCGGCAAACTCGATCCGGTCATAGGCCGTGACGAGGAGATAAGGCGCGTTCTGCAGATACTGAGCCGCCGAACCAAGAACAATCCTATCCTTATAGGTGAGCCGGGTACCGGTAAGACCGCCATCATTGAGGGTCTTGCCCAGCGCATAGTGCGCGGCGATGTACCTGAAAACCTTAAATCCAAGACCGTCTATTCACTTGACATGGGCGCTCTGGTAGCCGGTGCCAAGTATAAAGGTGAATTCGAGGAGCGTCTTAAGGGCGTAATCAATGAAGTAATCCAGTCAGACGGCAACTTCATACTTTTCATAGATGAAATCCATACTCTGGTGGGTGCAGGTGCCGGTGAGGGCGCCATGGATGCCGCAAACATACTAAAGCCTGCCCTTGCCCGCGGTGACCTGCGTGCCATAGGCGCCACCACCCTGAACGAGTATCAGAAATACTTTGAGAAGGATAAGGCTCTGGAGCGCCGATTCCAGACCGTAATGGTAGATGAACCGGATGTACAGAGCTCAATCTCAATACTGCGTGGACTTAAGGAACGCTATGAGAACCACCACAAGGTTCGTATCATGGACGAGGCCGTGATAGCCGCCGTAGAGCTCTCAAACCGTTACATTACGGAGCGTTTTCTGCCTGACAAGGCCATTGACCTTATGGATGAGGCAGCCGCCAAGCTGCGTATGGAGCGCAACTCAGTACCCGAGGAACTGGATGAGATCACCCGCCGTCTCAAGCAGCTGGAAATTGAGCGTGCCGCCATCAAACGTGAGAACGACAGCGTAAAGCTCAAGCAGCTGAACGCCGAGATTGACGACCTCCAGAAGCAGGAGAAAGCCATCCGTGAGAAATGGGAATCTGAGAAAAACCTTGTTTCACGCATCCAGCAAGACAAACAACGCATTGAGCAACTCAAGATTGAGGCCGACAACGCCGAGCGTGACGGTAACTACGGCCGTGTGGCCGAGATACGTTACGGAAAGCTTAAGGAACTGGAACAGGATATAGCAAAGATACAGGAGGAGCTTCACTCCAAACAGGGTGACAGTGCCCTTGTAAAGGAAGAGGTTACAGCCGATGACATAGCCGAGGTGGTTTCCCGCTGGACCGGCATACCCGTAAACCGCATGCTGGAGAGCGAGCGTGAAAAGCTTCTGCACCTGGAAGAGGAACTACACAAGCGTGTGGTCGGTCAGGAGGAGGCCATAAGCGCCGTTGCCAATGCCGTACGCCGCAGCCGTGCCGGATTGCAGGATCCCAAACGTCCTATAGGCAGTTTCATATTCCTGGGCACCACAGGCGTAGGTAAGACAGAACTTGCCAAGGCCCTGGCCGAGTATCTGTTCAATGATGAGAAACTCATGACCCGTATCGATATGAGTGAGTATCAGGAGAAATTCTCAGTGACCCGTCTTATAGGAGCGCCTCCCGGATACGTGGGATATGATGAGGGTGGCCAGCTTACTGAGGCCGTAAGGCGTAAGCCCTACTCCGTTATACTGTTTGATGAGATTGAGAAAGCCCACCCGGATGTGTTCAACATTCTGCTTCAGGTATTGGACGATGGCCGTCTGACCGACAACAAGGGCCGTACGGTGAACTTCAAGAACACCATTATAATAATGACCAGCAATCTGGGCAGCGATTACATCCGTGAACGCTCAGCCAAGATAGGTACAACTGATGCCAGCCGTCAGGAATGGCTTGACGAGACCCGCAAGCAACTGCTTGAGATGCTTAAGCAGACCATACGCCCCGAGTTTCTTAACCGTATTGACGAGACAGTGGTATTCATGCCTCTGCGTGAATCAGAGATACATCAGATTGTAAAGCTGCAGACTCAAGGCATATGCCGTATGCTTGCTGAAAGCGGAATCAATCTCACGGTCGATGATTCAGCCATAGATTTGATATCAAGTGCAGGTTATGATCCCGAATTCGGCGCACGTCCTGTAAAACGTGCATTGCAGACATTACTGCTCAACAGGCTCTCAACGATGATACTGTCAGGAGAGATTGACCGCAGCAAGCCCGTCACTGCAACCGCCAGTGGCAACGAGCTTATATTCAAATAAAAAACAATCCCGAGTGACTACAATCAAATCACTCGGGATTGTTTTCTATCAATTATTGGAAAAGGTATTAGGAATAATTTTGTTCTTTTCTTTTCACGACAAAATTAGTTACTGAAATATTCACGAAATTCATTTTTGTTTCCTAATAGATTAATATTTGTTCCATTTACACCACCAAAAAAGCAAATTCACATATTTTATGGATTTAGAAAATAAAAACGGGCCACAGGCAAGTTGATTCCAAAAATTCAATTACCTTTGCAACCGCAAACGCAAATGGTACCTTGACCGAGCGGCTAGGTATCGGTCTGCAAAACCGAGTACGGCGGTTCGAGTCCGCCAGGTACCTCCAGACAAGAAACCGGTCCATCGGGCCGGTTTTTTGTTTGGAGGTACGGCGGAGATACCTATTTAAAAAATATGACGTCAAAAGCAGTTATTCGTTCTATGAGACTCCGGACGCTCCCCCTCTCTACCGCGGGGATCGTGCTTGGTATTATGCTGGCCTGCGCCGGACATAACGTGCCTTGGTACGTCATTTTGCTGACCATTCTCACTACGGTGTCGCTGCAGATTCTGTCAAACATGTCCAATGAGCTGGGAGACTGGCTGAGCGGTGTTGACGGAACCGGACGTGAAGGTCCCAAGTACGGCATTGAAGGCGGCGGCCTGACAGAGGATGAGATGCGCTCATGCATACGTATTATGGTGCTGGTCTGCTGCATTCTGGGACTTGGAATGATAAGGGCCTCATTCAAGACAATTCTCTGCATACAGTCTGAGAGTCTGGTCGTTCTTGGAGCCGCTGCAATATGGGCCGCAATGCACTACACGTTGGGCAACAAGCCTTACGGCTACCGTGGTCTGGGCGACATATTCGTATTCATATTCTTCGGTCTTGTTCCGGTTACAGGGGGATATTTCGTATGCTCTCACCAGATTGAGTTAACCACTCTCATACCAGGAACCGCCATCGGCCTGTTCAGCGTGGGAGTCCTGAACGTGAACAACATGCGCGACATGAAATCAGACGCGGCAAACCGGTTGACCGTCCCGCTGAAACTGGGTGAACACAATGCCAAGATATACCACACAATTCTTATCGCAGGCGGCTGGTGTCTTATGTTGCTGTACACCATTATGTTCACGAAAGGTTGGATACCCTACCTTTATATTATCACTCTCCCGCTCTATGCAAAGCATCTTGCAGGAGTCTGGAAGAGGTCCGGCAGGGAGCTTGATCCCATGCTGCCCATGCTGGTTATTTCAACGTTCATCTTTGCCCTGCTTGCAGGCACGGGTTACATTCTCCAATAATTATGCCCAAGAAAGAAGGAATACGCGAGCTGTTTGATGACATTGCGGTCAAGTATGACCGTTTCAACCATGTCTCATCATTCGGCGCTGACCGTTCGTGGCGCCGCAAGGCCGTTCGTGAAATAGCAGACACCAAGCAGCCCATAGAGGTCTTGGATGTTGCCACAGGCACCGCCGACTTTGCCATAGCAGTATCCAAGAAGGCTGCCCCGGGCTCACATATTACAGGAATTGACCTTTCTGAAGGTATGCTTGAGGTTGGAAAGGCCAAATGCCAAGGCATGCCCATAGACCTTGAAACGGGCGATGCCGAGAACCTGCGTTTTGCCGACGGCACGTTTGACCGCGTATGCGTGGCATTCGGAGTACGCAACTTTGAGAACCTGATGCAGGGACTCAGCGAGATGCGCCGTGTGCTCAAGCCCGGCGGCAAGCTTGTGATACTGGAACTCTCCTATCCCAAGAACAGACTGATATTCAGCTTCTACAAATTCTATTCACTCAGGATTCTGCCCAAAATAGGAGCCGGAATGACAGGCAACACCGGAGCATTCACCTACCTGCCTGATTCCATACTCAAATTCCCGCTTCCTGATAAGTTTGTCCCCATGCTTTTGGAGGCCGGATTCTCTACGGTTAAAGCACGCCAGTTCATGTTCGGAGTATGCCGGATGTACATTGCCATCAAATAACCAGATACAGAGATTAATCAACTGACTTTTTTCTTATATTCGCATTCAAAACCAAAACAATAATCGAAATGAAAAAGAATCTGCTAACCCTTACGGTTTTATCAATGGTTATCTCCGCGTTTGTTACGATTGGATGTGAGAAAGAAGACAAGGATGCAATCAAGGCTGACGTTGTCAACAAAGGCATTGTGATGAAGCCTGGCAAGGACGGCAAAGAATATGCTGTTGTAGATATGGGATTCAACACCAAGACCCTGTGGGCCACCTGCAATATCGGCGCTACCAGTCCTGAACAGGCAGGTGATTATTTTGCATGGGCTGAGACTGAAGCCAAGGACAGTTACACCTGGACCACATATAAATACTGCGGCGGAAGTCACCTTACCCTTAACAGCTACACTCTGGACAAGGAACATGCCGATAACAAGATGATTGATTCTACAAAAATCATGAAGTCTGAAGATGATGCTGCAAGACAGATAATGGGAGACAATTGGAAAATCCCCACAAGAGCGCAGTATCTCGAGTTGATCAGCACTTGTGATTTCAAATGCTGCAAGCTGAATGGCGTATGGGGATACCTGTTTACCAGCAAGAAGAACGGCAACAGCATCTTCCTACCCCTTGCCGGACTGCGCGACATGGAAGACCTCATGCACAACGGAACATACGGATTCTATTGGTCAAATGAGCTTTACAGCACCACCGATGCGTATATCCTGAATCTGGCCCGCGATACCAACCCCGTACATACCAAGTACCAGGAACGCGACATGGGTCTGCCTATTCGTCCTGTAACAAAATAAAAACGACATATCGCAATGGCAATAAGTTTCAAGGAGATAGCAGGGGCGTTCGTAGTTCTGTTCGCCATTCTGGATATCACAGGTTCAATTCCTATCATAATAGATCTGCAGCACAAGACGGGAAAGGTCCCCGCCTTCAAGGTCACCCTTATATCCTGGGTGCTGCTTACCATCATCTATTTCCTTGGCGACGGTGTATTGTCATTGTTCGGCGTGGATATCGAATCTTTCGCCGTTGCCGGTTCGATAGTCATCCTGGCTATAGGGTTCGAGATGATATTTGACATAACCATTTTCAAATATGATGCGGGACCCAAAGAGATGTCATCTTTCGTTCCGCTTGTATTTCCGTTGATTGTAGGTGCCGGTTCATTCACTACCCTGCTTTCACTTAAGGCCGAATACTCCGCAATCAACATCATGATTGCATTGGCACTCAACATGCTTTTCATATTCGTGGTTCTCAGGTCAATAGGCAGGATCGAAAAGATTCTCGGCCCCGGCCTGATATACGTTCTACGCAAATTTTTCGGCATAATCCTGCTTGCCATCGCGGTCAAGCTCTTTACAACGAACATAGGACATTTGATAGGATAAAACATGATAGAAAAACACCTTGTCCTTAATGAAGCCGACCCCGCCGTATTTTTCGGAGTCAACAATACCAATCTGCAGCTGCTTAAGGCACTGTTCCCCAAGCTTAGGATAGTAGCCAGGGGCAATGTGATCCGAATTATGGGTGATGAGGATGAGACCGCCCGTTTTGAGCAGGCCGTTCTCAAACTTGAGATGTATTGCGCCAAGTACAACTCTCTCAAGGAAGAGGTTATCGTAGACATAGTGAACGGCGATGAGCCCAACGGTGAGAAGAGCTCGGACGTAATACTGTTCGGCGTAACAGGCCGTCCTATCATGCCCCGCAGCGTGAACCAGAAGAAGCTGGTTACGGACTATGCCGATCACGATATGCTGTTTGCCATCGGCCCGGCAGGTTCAGGAAAGACATATACGGCAATAGCATTGGCAGTACGCGCCCTCAAGAACAAGGAGGTAAAGCGCATTGTGCTGTGCCGTCCTGCCGTTGAAGCCGGCGAGAAATTGGGATTCCTTCCGGGCGATATGCGTGAAAAGATCGATCCGTTCCTGCAGCCCCTCTACGATGCTTTGCAGGATATGATTCCCACCGCCAAGCTCAAGGAGTACATGGACTTCAACGTCATACAGATAGCACCCCTGGCATTCATGCGCGGACGTACCCTGAATGATGCAGTGGTAATACTTGATGAGGCACAGAACACCACACCGCAGCAGATCAAGATGTTCCTTACCCGCATGGGCTGGAACACCAAGATGATAGTAACGGGTGACCTCACACAGATTGACCTGCCTCCCACACAGATATCAGGCCTTGTCCAGGCTCTTGACGTGCTGGAGGGAATAGAAGGACTCAGCATCATACGCATGACCAAGAAGGATATCGTACGCCACAAGCTGGTAACACGTGTCGTGGATGCATATGACCGCTACGAGCAGGCACACAAAGACGAAAAAAGAATTTTTAAAAAAGATAACAATGAGCAAAGCGTTGACAAGAACTGACTTCCAGTTCAAAGGACAGAAGAGTGTGTATCACGGCAAGGTTCGTGACGTTTATAACATTGATGATGACCTGATGGTCATGGTTGCCACTGACCGTATATCGGCCTTTGACGTTATCCTGCCCAAAGGTATCCCATTCAAGGGACAGGTCCTGAACCAGATTGCAGCCAAGTTCCTGGATGCTACAGCCGATATCTGCCCCAACTGGAAGCTTGCCACCCCTGATCCTATGGTTACCGTAGGTCTCAAGTGCGAGGGTTTCCGCGTGGAGATGATCATCCGCGGTTATCTGACAGGCTCAGCATGGCGTGACTACAAGGCCGGATGCCGTAACCTTTGCGGAAACATCCTGCCTGAGGGCATGAAGGAGAACCAGAAGTTTGCCGAGCCCCTGATCACCCCCACCACCAAGGCTGAGGAGGGTCATGATGAGAATATCTCCAAGGAGGAGATCATCAAGCAGGGTCTTGTAAGCAAGGAGGATTATGAGGTTATGGAGAAGTACACCCGTGCCCTCTTCAAGCGCGGAACCGAGATAGCTGCCCAGAAGGGCCTGATCCTGGTTGACACCAAGTATGAGTTCGGTAAGCGTGACGGCAAGGTTTATCTGATTGATGAGATCCACACTCCCGACAGCTCACGTTACTTCTACGCTGACGGCTACCAGGAGAAGTTTGAGAAGGGTGAGCCCCAGAAGCAGCTCTCCAAGGAGTTCGTTCGCCAGTGGCTCATTGAGCATAACTTCATGAACCAGCCCGGTCAGGTTATGCCTGAGATTACCGATGCATACGCTGACAGCGTATCGGACCGTTACATTGAGCTTTACGAGCACATCGTAGGTGAGAAGTTCGTGAAGGAGAGCGGCACAGATCTTGCTGCACGTATTGAGAAGAACGTAACTGATTGGTTAAGCAAGAGATAATGTTCACTGTATTTCTCATAATGGGTTCTTTGCTGATTGTCTTTGTAAGCGCAATCAACAAGGCTTTGAACAATCCCAATGACTCCGATTTTCCTCATGGCAAATCTTTCAAGTCTGAAGAAAAAGAGGAGGATCCGGATTTTGAGCCCATTCCCATGGAACATGATTCAGAGACTGAGAGTCATCAGCCCGAGTCTGAACCTGAAGACCTGGAGCCTGAGGACATTGAGCCCGAACCCGTCTTTGAGGAGCCCAGGTTCAAAACAGACTTCCAGCCAGCCGCAAAGGATCTGAGTTCTTACGGACATCTCTTTGGTCTGATAGGTAAGCCTCTGGCCCACTCCACATCAAAGGTCCGTTTCAACAAGATGTTCCGTGAGCAGGGCATCAACGCCTATTATGAGAATTTTGAACTGGAAAATATAGAACAGGTAAACGATATGGTTGCCGCCAATCCCAATCTCTGCGGATTCAACGTAACCATCCCCTACAAGGAGGATATCATTCCTTACCTGACCCGTCTGGATGAGACCGCACAGGCCATCGGCGCAGTTAATACCGTCAAGGTAATACACAAGGAATCAGGCGTTGAACTTATTGGTTACAACACAGACTGGATAGGTTTTACCGAGTCATTCAAAGAGTTGCTTGAAGGTCACAAAAAGGCGCTCATACTGGGAACAGGAGGCGTATCCAAGGCTGTCAAGTATGCTCTTGACAAACTTGGCATTGAGAACAAGTTCGTATCCCGTAACTCAACATTTGACATTCTGGGTTATTACGAACTCTCACCGTCCATAATGGAGGATTTTGACGTTATAGTAAACTGCACTCCCATGGGTATGTGGCCCGATGTGAACCAATGCCCTGATATCCCCTACACCTTCCTTTCTGAGAATCATGTCCTTCTGGATGTGATAGCCAATCCTGACGAGACGCTGTTCATGAAGAAGGGACGCGAGCACGGAGCAAAGGCCAAGGGAGGAAAAGACATGCTTGAACAGCAGGCCGTAGCTGCCTGGGATATCTGGAACAGCATAGAGGTATGAAGAAAGCGCTGTTGTCTGTTCTGTTTGTCCTGATTTGCGGACTTGTATCGGCCAAGGTTTACAAGCCGTCCGATATAATCCCCGTTCATCTGCAGGACCGCAACCGATATACCTCAAACCCTGACGGAATACTGTCAGACGAGGCTGTTCGCAGGATTGATGCAGCATTCCGCACTGTTGAGGACAGTACAGGAATCCAGACCCTTGTAGCTGTGGTCGGCGACATAGAACCGGCCGATTGCTTTGAGTTTGCACATCAGATAAGTGAAACCGTAGGCGTAGGCCGATCAAGCTCGGACAACGGTCTGGTGATACTGCTCTCTACCGGTGAGCGTTGCGTTCAGTTTGCAACCGGATACGGAATTGAAGGAGTACTGCCTGATGCCATCTGCAAACGCATTCAGGTCCGTTACATGAACGACCATTTCGCTGATGATGAGTGGGATGAGGGCATGATTGCAGGCGCAGAGGCGCTTAGAGACGTACTGCTCAAAGGCGAGTATGCCGATGATGACGATTTTGACAGTAAGGCTGTTATTGGCGCATTGTCTGTCATGGTGGGCATGTTCATCCTGATAGTATTGTTGGTTGTTTATGTTGACCGCAAGAACCGCAAATGTCCACAATGCGGAAAGATTGCCTTGAAACAGGTCGGTGTTACAACCATATCCAGGCGGAACGGAGTCCATAAGCAAGCCATAACGCTCAAGTGCACGCACTGCGGTTACATAACCGGCAGGACACATACCTCATACTACAACACTGAGCATGGAGGACGTGGCCCACACGTTGGCGGACATATGGGCGGAGGCGGCGGTTTTGGAGGCAGTTACGGCGGAGGCCATTTTGGCGGAGGCGGTGCCGGCTCACGTTTTTAATTGAAAGTAAACTGATTAAACTATAGAAGAATGAAAAAGAAAAGTACTTGGATTATCATCGGCGTTATTGCTCTGATTGTAATTTGGGCTATCAGCATCAATAACAGAATGGTAGGCATGGAAGAGAATGTAAACAAGTCATGGGGCAACGTTGAGAACGTATATCAGCGCCGTGCTGACCTCATCCCCAACCTTGTAAACACAGTAAAGGGCTATGCAGAGCATGAGACATCAACATTTGAGGCTGTAGTGAACGCCCGCGCCAAGGCTACGTCAATATCGGTCAATCCCGATAACATGACTGCCGATCAGCTCAAGGAGTTCCAGCAGGCACAGAACGATGTTACCGGTGCACTTGGCCGTCTGATCGCCATAAGCGAGTCATACCCTGAACTTAAAGCCAATGAGAACTTCAAGGAGCTCCAGTCACAGCTTGAGGGTACCGAGAACCGCATTGCCGTGGAGCGCAAGAACTTCAACGATTCAGCCTCCAAGTACAACACTTATATCCGCAAGTTCCCGCAGAGCATCATAGCAGGAATGCGCGGTTTTGAGAAGAAGCCCTATTTCGAGGCTGAAGAAGGTGCAAACAAAGCTCCAAAAGTAGAATTCTGATGGAATCAAACGAAAGATATATGCTACGCGGCGTATCGGCATCCAAGGAGGATGTTCACAACGCCATCAAGAACATTGACAAAGGACTCTACCCCAAGGCATTCTGCAAGATTATCCCCGATATTCTGGGAGGTGATCCTGAGTACTGCAACATCATGCATGCCGACGGTGCAGGCACCAAGTCTTCACTGGCATACGCCTACTGGAAAGAGACCGGTGACCTCTCTGTATGGAAGGGCATAGCACAGGATGCTCTCATAATGAATATTGATGACCTGCTCTGCGTGGGTGCAGTAGACAACATCCTGGTAAGTTCAACCATAGGCCGTAACAAGAACCTGGTTCCCGGCAGTGTAATCAGTGCCATAATAAACGGTACCGATGAATTGCTGGCCGAACTACGTGAGATGGGTGTGGGTGCATACGCCACAGGCGGCGAGACTGCCGATGTAGGCGATCTGGTACGTACCATCATCGTGGACAGCACCGTTACCTGCCGCATGAAACGCAGTGACGTGATCAACAACGCCAATATCCGTCCGGGTGACGTGATTGTTGGTCTTGCATCATTCGGTCAGGCCACGTATGAGAAGGAGTACAACGGCGGCATGGGCAGCAACGGCCTTACCAGCGCCCGTCACGATGTATTCGGCAAGGATATAGCAAAGAAGTATCCCGAAACTTATGACCACGCCGTTCCCGATGAACTGGTCTATTCAGGCGGTCTCAATCTGACCGACAAGGTTGCAGGCTCACCTCTGGATGCAGGCAAGCTGGTACTCTCTCCCACCCGCACATACGCTCCGGTGGTAAAGAAGCTGCTTGACGCGCTGCGTCCTCAGATTCACGGAATGATTCACTGCTCAGGCGGTGCACAGACCAAGATTCTGCACTTTGTGGATGGCGTACACGTAGTCAAGGACAACATGTTCCCAATCCCGCCCCTGTTCCGCACCATTCAGGAGCAGAGCAAGACAGATTGGAAGGAGATGTACAAGGTATTCAACTGCGGACACCGCTTCGAGGTCTACCTGCCTAAGGAGTATGCCCAGCAGGTAATCGACATAAGCAAGTCTTTCGGCATAGATGCCCAGATAATAGGCCGCATTGAGCCTTCTGACCACACTCACCTGACTATCCACAGTGAGTACGGAACATTTGAGTACTAAAACAATAAAGGCTGGCAAATTTGCCAGCCTTTATTGTTTTACCTAATTGTTTACCAATCTATATCACCACTGCCAGAGCGTGTCTTACTGATACGATCGTAAGAGAGACGGCCTGAGATATCACCGCTTCCGGCAACCTTGGCACTGACGAAGCGGGCGTGACCGCTTATGTCTATGTCACCGCTGCCGGCTACGCTTGCTGAGAGAGTATCGTCAATGTCAACACGGGCAATCTCAACATCACCTGATCCGGCCAATGAAACAGAAAGATTTTCAGCCTTGATATGTGTAGATGCCCAGTCTCCGCTTCCCGCCAGACTTATGCTTACATCAGCGGCATCAACATGCACAATCGCAAGGTCTCCTGAACCAGACACTGCTGACTGCAGACTTGAACATTTGATATCTTTGGTTATAAGATCTCCGCTTCCCGATACTTTAAGGTCCAAATCACCTTCTGTAACTATATCGGACGTACAAATCAGACTACCGCTTCCAACCATTGACAACTGAGTGATATCAGGGCAGCCCACCTTAACTCTAAGACGGACATTACGGTAACGGGCAGGATCAATTTTTATTTCAAGCACTCCACGTCTCACATCAGTATGAAGGCGCTCAAAGTATTCCTCATCACCCTCAACTATTACATACTGCTTATCAGTCTGTTCATAAATGACATCAAAAGGGCAAGTGTTTGTAATCGCATCAAATGGTTTGACTTCACGTTCCTCCTGGTCACACTCCGTAAAATCCGCGTTCTTGGTTGAGAGCCAGACAATCTGAGCATCGGCAAAATAACATGATTGCATCAATGCACAGATCACCAAAATCAGATAGAATTTAGTTTTCATTTTATAGTGTTTATTAGTTCTTAATCATAATTACACCATAAAGACGAAACACACCCGATTTTGTTAACCTATCTCCTGAAGATTGTACGGAGTCTCCTGATAGACGTAGTAGTTGAGCCAGTTGGAGTAGAACAGGTTGGCATGGGCGCGCCAGCGGTCCAGCGGTCCCTTGGCGGGATCATCGTCGCGATAATAGTGCTTGGGCTTCTCTATGGTCAGTCCCTTTGCAAGGTCACGCTTGTACTCATTGTCAAGAGTATTGGGTGAATACTCCATGTGGCCGGTAATGAATATCTCGCGTCCACCACGGGCCGATACCATGAATACGCCGGCCTCATCGGACTCAGAGAGGAGTTTGAGTTCAGGACGGGCCAGTATATCCTCACGGCGTACTTCCGAGTGACGGCTGTGCGGAGCATAGAACTCATCATCAAAGCCACGGAATATGGGCAACGGCTCATTTATGGTCCTGTGCTTGAATATGCCGAACATCTTTTCCGGCAGCGGATACTTGGGAACTCCGTAGAAATGGTACATTGCGGCCTGCGCAGCCCAGCATATATACAATGTGGATGTCACGTGTGTGCGTGCCCAGTCAAAGATCTCCTGGAGCTCATCCCAATATGATACCTCCTCAAACTGCATCTGTTCCAGCGGGGCACCGGTCACGATGAATCCGTCAAACTTCTGGTCGCGCATGCTCTCAAAAGTCTCGTAGAAGACCCTCATATGCTCCACGGGGGTATTCTTTGAGGTATGGCTGCGCAGTTTCATCAGCTTGAGCTCTATCTGAAGGGGCGTGTTGGAGAGCAGACGTATCAGGTCTGTCTCAGTGGTGATCTTGATGGGCATCAGGTTGAGCACCACAATGCGCAGCGGACGTATGTCCTGACTTGTGGCTCGGCTGGTGTCCATCACGAATATGTTCTCCCCCTTGAGAATCTCTATCGCAGGCAGTTTATCCGGTAATTTGAGAGGCATCTTGTACTATCTTTTATAAAACCGCATATTCACCACCCCTTTGCAGGAATGGTGAATACACAGCAAAATTAGCTAAAACTTAAAACAACTTGGTGTATTTATCATATTTTGGCAAAAGCCTGGTCAAGGTCTGCGATGATATCATCAATGTGCTCAACACCTATTGACAGACGTACTGTGGTGGGTGTGATGTGCTGCTCGGCCAGCTCCTTTGATGTCATCTGTGAGTGTGTGGTGGTGTAAGGATGTATGACAAGGCTCTTTACATCGGCCACGTTGGCCAGCAGTGAGAATATCTGCAGTGAGTCAATGAACTTCCAAGTATCCTCCTGGGTGCCGTTAACCTCGAAAGTGAAGATTGATCCGCCTCCGTTCGGGAAGTACTTCTGATACAGTGCGTGGTCCGGATGATCGGGCAGTGACGGGTGGTTGACCTTTGATACCTTGGGATTCTTGGCAAGGTACTCAACTACCTTGAGTGCGTTCTCAACGTGACGCTCTATGCGCAGAGGCAGAGACTCGACACCCTGAAGCAGGATCCATGCGTTGAAGGGGCAGATGGCGGCACCGGTATCGCGCAGGATGACGGCACGGATACGGGTTACGAATGCGGCTGCACCGGCTACATCGGCAAATACTGCGCCGTGGTAGGAGGGATCGGGCTTGGCAAGTGTGGGGTACTTGTCGGGGTTGGCCTTCCAGTTGAATGTACCTCCATCAACGATGATGCCGCCCAGAGATGAACCGTGACCGCCGATGAACTTGGTTGCTGAGTGCACCACGATGTCTGCGCCATGCTCCAGCGGGCGGATAAGAATAGGTGCAAATGTGTTGTCCACGATGAATACGATGCCGTGCTTGTGAGCGATCTCGGCTACTGCCTCCAGGTTGGTAACGTCACTGTTGGGGTTACCGAATGTCTCGGCGTAGATGGCCTTTGTGTTGGGGCGGATGGCTGCCTCAAGAGCCTTCAGGTCATTCACCTTAACGATGGTGTTGCTGATGCCCTGAGTTGAAAGTGTGTGTGTTATCAGGTTGAATGAACCGCCGTACAGATTATCGGCTGCCACGATGTGGTCGCCAGCCTGGGCGATGTTCTGCAGGGCGTATGTTACTGCGGCTGCACCCGATGCAACTGCCAGAGCGGCTACGCCACCCTCAAGAGCGGCAACGCGCTTCTCAAGCACATCCTGTGTGGAGTTGGTCAGACGGCCGTAGATGTTACCGGCATCGCGCAGGCCAAAACGGTCGGCAGCGTGCTGTGAGTTGCGGAACACATAAGATGTGGTCTGATAGATAGGTACTGCGCGTGCATCGGACGCGGGATCGGGTTGTTCCTGGCCTACGTGGAGTGCCAGAGTCTCAAGATGAAATTTGTTGTTTGCCATATTCCTTATATTTTTATTTGTTATTCGTTTCTGTTCTTTTGACGATGCAAAATTACGGCCGATAGAAAATTCCACCAAACAATTTATGTTATTAAAGAAAAACAAACTACCTTTGCTCAAAATTGCAGAAAATACACCAATAAAACCAATTGCAAACTATGGAAAAGGAGAATATTTCAACTCTGATTGAGCCAAAAGCCGGCGAACTGGATGCCACAGACATCAAAATCCTGACCTGCCTGCAGGATAATTCCCGCCTTACGACCAAAGAACTTGCCGCAAAAGTGCATCTGTCCACCACCCCTGTATTCGAACGCCAGAAGCGTCTGGAGCGTGAGGGTTATATAAAGAAGTATATAGCCGTTCTGGACCCTGAGAAGCTGAATCTGGGCTTTGTAGTATTCTGCTGCGTCAAGCTGCGTGAAATGACACGCCAGACAGCCAAGAGCTTTGAAGAGGCCGCCGCCAATATGAAAGAGGTAGCCGAGTGCTACAACATATCCGGTGAATTTGACTACCTGCTCAAGGTATACTGCCCCGATATGCGCACCTACAAGGAGTTCATCATGAACGTGCTTGGCACCACCGACACCGTCGGCTCCATCCAGTCCATGTTCGTCATGAGTCCCATCAAGAAGACCTTCGGTCTTTCAATATAAGAATAAAGGCTTGCCAACCGGCAAGCCTTTATTCTTACTTTTTGGGTATTGCAGCCAACACTGCTTTGAGGTAATCCCAAACCTTCTGGACTGACGGGATGTAGCAGCGCTCGTCGGGTGAATGCGGGCTCATAAGTGTGGGACCGAATGATACCATATCCCAGTGCGGATAGGCTCCGCTCAGGATACCGCACTCCAGACCGGCGTGGATAGCCATGACCTTGGGCTCGGTGCCGAACATCTTCTTGTACTCTGTCTTCATTACGTGAAGGATGGGTGATGCGGCATTGGGTGCCCAACCCGAATAACCTCCGGCAAGTTCAACCTTGCAGCCGGCCAGATGGCCCAGGCTTTGCATGCGCAGTGCCAGCAGTTCCTTGGCTGTATCAACCGAACTGCGCAGAAGGTTCACAATAAAGAACTCTCCTTTATATATCTTGACCATAGCCATGTTGTTCGATGTCTCAACAAGGCCCGGCATCTGGTCGCTCATGCGCTCCACTCCATCGGGGCAAGCCAGGATGGTCTCAATATAACGCAAAGCTGTACCCTCCTCTACATACAGGCACTCATCAGAATCACAGGTCTCACCCGGAGCGCACTGATAAGGCTCAAATACGTAGTTGCAACCAGGATCAGTTGCAGCATACTCAGCCTTGACCTCGGCAAATACATCGGCCACAACCTTCTTGGCAATCTCAACCTTATCGGGAGCAACATATACGGTAGCAAAGCACTCACGCGGGATTGCGTTGCGCAGTGTGCCTCCCTCCATGTCAATCAGCTTGACATCGGCCTTGGTGAGCAGAGCGTACATTACGCGTGCGCCTACCTTATTGGCATTGGCACGGCACAGTATAATATCCATACCTGAGTGACCGCCCTGGAAGCCCTTAACAGCAAGGCTGTAGCAAAGCCATCCTTTAGGCTCCGGCTTGCGCTCATACTTGCCCAGTATTGAAACATCCAGACCACCGGCACAACCTATGTACAGCTCGCCCTCGGTCTCTGAGTCAAGATTGAGCAGGATATCGCCCTTGAGCACACCCGGCTTAAGGAGGTTTGCACCTGTCATACCGGTCTCCTCATCGTAGGTAACCAGCAGTTCCAGCGGACCGTGCTTGATATCGTTGGACTCCAGTACAGACAGTGCCAGAGCTACGCCCAGGCCGTTATCGGCACCAAGAGTCGTGCCTTTTGCCTTGAGCCACTCACCATCTACCCATGTCTCAATGGGGTCCTTCTCAAAGTCATGCTTGACATCAGCATTCTTCTGGGGAACCATATCCATGTGACCCTGCATGATGACACCCTTGAGGTTCTCCATTCCGGGAGTAGCGGGCTTGCGCATGATCACGTTGCCGGTCTCATCGGCAAAAGCCTCTATGTTATGCTGCTTAGCCCAGTCCAGAAGCCATGCGCGGATCTTCTCCTCATGCTTTGACGGACGCGGCTGACGGGTTATACCGTAAAAGTTATCCCAAACGATCTTGGGCTGTAAATCCTTGATAGTCATATTCTCAATTTTTAATTGGTTATATACAAAAAAAGCATACCGGTCACAATAGAAACCGATATGCCAAAGTTAATATTAACTGGAATATTATCCAAAAATAATTATCCAAGGAATTTTCCTCGGTTCTGCAAGCCAAGCAAACCTGACATCAAAAAAATGATAGCCGCGACAATCATCAGGATGCGGTTCTTGAGCAGGATCACGCTCCAGATGGCGGCATTGATATTCTCCGGCTCCTCATACGGATTGATTGTGACGTCCCATACCTTGTTCTCAACAAGCGGAACATTGCCCAGTATAAGAACAAGTATCACTGAAAGAACTGACAGTACTGCAGCGGCGCTTCCGTTACGGATGAGCGTTGAGTACAGGAATGCCAGGTTACCGAACAGCATGACCGGGAGCATGAGATTCAGCGCCATAGAGAACGGCTGAACCGGGAAAAGCAGGATTCTGGCAAGGAAGGCATATACCACCAGTATAAGATAAACCTCGACGTAAATCATCATCAGGCGGAAGAGCCATACCTTATACATATAGTTGGGTATACCAAACAGAAGTTCCAGGATACGGTGGTCGGCATCGTTCTGGATACCGAAACATGCCGGATAGAACACCAGCAGGATACCGGGTATTACAAGCTGGCTGTAAACCATCTCATGACTCAGCTCCGTACCTCTTGACGCTGCGGCAAACATCAGGAAGAAGAACAGGGCCAGGCCCACCAGCAGGAACCAGATGAACTTGCCGGAGAATATTATCCTCATGTTGTAACCGCACAACTTGCCGAATGATTTAACTGTATCTAATGCTGACATCGTTCAAATTCCATTTATAGGTTTTTCAATAGACATAGGTATGCATCCTCAAGATTAGGCTCGGCTTGCTCTGCACCCGGCCACGGGCAAGTGGGTGAAATGTAACGCACCTTGATCTTGTCTCCGTCCTGGATGTGGTTGGCAATGAGCTTCTCGTCAAGCTCACCCAGACGCGATGCTTCAATGTCAAACAGCCATACCTTGTCCTTGGCCAGATTGATCATATCAGAAGGCTCTCCAAAGTACTTGAGTGAACCCTTCTCTATAACCACAACCTGGTTACATGAACTTGCTATATCCTCAATGATATGGGTTGAGAATATCACGATACGGTCACGGCTCAGCTCAACCAGCAGGTTACGGAACCTGATACGCTCACGGGGGTCAAGACCGGCTGTAGGCTCATCGACCACAAGGATTCGCGGCAGGTTAAGCAGGATAAGCGCAATACCTATTCGCTGCTTCATACCGCCTGAGAACGAGCCTATCTCGGAGTTGCGCTGCTCATACATATGGACTGACTTGAGCACATAATCAAGTCTCTCATTACGTACTTTCTCATCGGTAATACCCTTGAGTATGGCCTGATAATTCAGGAAATCCCAAGCGCTCATGGATTCGTACATGCCGAACTCCTGAGGCAGGAAACCTATCAGGCTCTGCAGCTCCTCCCTGTACTTGAGAGTATCCATACCATTGATGAACACGGTTCCGTAGCTTTGGCGCAGGATACCGGTCACGATACGCATGAACGTGGATTTACCGGCACCATTAGGTCCTAAGAGGCCGAACATACCGCTGTGTATCTCAAATGATACTCCACGCAGTGCCTTGAACGGTTTCTTGCGCTTACCGATGATAGGAATGCTCTTCACGAACACGAACCATGCACGGCGCAGGCCGGCTGTCTCACCCTTGAGACGCTCCACATTGATGTTGTTCTCGTAAAGGTAGTCGGCCGTCTTGTTGATGCAGAGTCCCAATATCCAGACAACAGCGATGAACACCATGAATCCCTTGCTCTCGATACGTGTGCTCAGGAACCACATGGCACATAGAGGCAACAGCCAATAGAGAATCTTCCTTATGACTGAAACAGCTTTTGCCCCACTCTTGAATTTGTATCCTACATATTCAAGTACGGCCTTAAGGATATTGTTTACGCCAGCCAGCGTGATGATGGTCATGAGAAGTATCCAGAATTCCTTCTCAAAGTACCATCCTGCCAGATAACCGGTGTATCCGAACACCACTACCTGCCACAGCAGGCTCACAAAGTCCTTTGCGTGATGGAAAGTACGGGCCAGGCCCAGACGGCGGCGTATGTTGAGTCCGCTGCGCCACTGGCGCAGGAAGAGGCTGTACCAGTCATACACCTTTACAAGGTTGCGCACTTCAATCACTATAGGCTCACCAGGCTTGACTATATCCTTGCGGGCAAATCTCACTGAGCTCTTAATGAAGTACGTGACACCCGGGATTACAAGTGCAAGCACGATTATGTAAAGGAGTATCATGAAGATGCCTCTCACGCTTGTAAAGATCACGATCAGGCCCACTGCAAACAGAATGATATGCAGGATATGGGTGTATCGGCCCAGTCCCTTGTACCATGCCCTCATGTTCTCGAACGATATGTAGAGCGTAGGTATAAGCAGCAGCGTAAGGACGGCCGAGAAGGTCAGACCGCCAATCACTGTCAGTGCGAACGGAGCGCCTATGGCACCTGCATACTCATTGTCACCCATAGCCATCGGGATAAGCGTGACTATGGTGGTGATAGTAGTTATGCAGATAGGTCTCAAGCGCGAGTAGCCGCTGGTCATGATTGCCCTCATTCGGCCATAGCCTCTACGGCGCAATGTCGATGAGTAATCAATCAGTATGATACCGTTATTCACCACTATACCCAGCAGAATCAGGAATCCTGTCAAGGTATTGGCGTTCATCAGACTGTTACCTGACAGAAGCAGTGCCAGCAATGAACCGATAGCTGCCAGCGGTATTGAGAACAACAGCACAATAGGTGTGGTGAGTGACTCAAAGGCCGATGCCAGTATCATGAATATCAGTATGATAGATGCCAGAATCAGGAACTTGAACTCACTGGTGGAGTCATCACCGCGCTGCACCTCAAGAGCCAACCCCGAAGGCAGATTGTAGTTGGCTATGATGTCGTCAATCTGGTCATGATAGCCGTCAAGCACATCCTTTGGCAGGTCTTCGCTCTGCGAGATGGCATAGGTCACATTCACGCGGCGGTCACGGTTGACACGACGTACCTCAGATGGTCCGCGGCTCAGACGGATATTTGCCAACTGCTGGAGTTCATGAATTCCGCCGTTGGCATCCGTTACAGTGACACGGCGCAGGTCATCCAGAGTCTTTTCCCAAGCCCTCATCTCCTCTTCTTCCTCAGTGAGGTCATCCATTATGACGATGTCATATTCATCGGTTCCCACCTTGAAGCTGGCTCCGGTGCTGGTAGAACGGTTAAGTGAACCCAGAGCCGATGTGATAGCCTGACTGGTAATGTTGTACGATGCCATAGCTACCGGATCAAAGGTTAGCTGTACCTCTCGGCGGCCGCCGGGATTGTCAACACGGACATCACGCACAAACTCCAACTGTTCCAGATAGTATCTGAGGTTGTTGGAAACTACACGCATGGTCTCCGTATCAGAACCCTTGACCACTATCCTCTCAGTGTTGTCGCCCACGCCCAGCACGCTCATGAAACGTGTAAGTGAACTCAGGCCTGATGCATTCTGGTTTCCGCGGGCATATCCTGCTGTCACACGAACATCGATTTCATTCTCAAGTGCCAGCTCATCGCTCAGATGTTCAACGATCTGACTTATGGACATACCGTCTTTCTTGTTGTATCCTTCCTTGAGAGTAACAGTGATTGAAGCCTGCTCCTCCTGAATACGGCTTATAACATCTTTCTTAAGATTAAAGCTATCCAGACGTGCCTCAAGCATAGCGGTTGCCTCATCCGTATCATCCAGTGTACTACCGGTAGGCATGGTTATATTCACGTTGACACGGTCGCTGTCCACCTGACGGTTCTGACCGGTATTGCGGGACAGTGCGAATATGAACGCAATCACCAGTACGGCCACAGCTGTACCTACGGTGGGTCCCGGCTTACGCAGACAGGTCTTGAGCAGCGTGGAGTACATCTGCAGCGGACGGTCATGGATGGACATCTTCTTGAAGAAGACGCTGTTGCCGCCACCGCCGCGCTCCATCATGGCTGCCGTTGCCATAGGTATGAACGTCACAGCTACTAAGAGCGAGAATATCAGCGTTGATATGATGGAGAAACCTATGTTCCTGCCCAACAGCTTTATCATCGGCTCATCAGAGAACACGAACGGGAGGAACACCGTAATGGTTGTAAGCGTGGATGCTATAAGGGCCTTGCGCACCTCCTTTACACCCTGCAGGGCCGCCAGTCGCGGCGGCATGCCCATAGAAGCCAGACGGTATATGTTCTCCAGCACCACAATACTGCTGTCCAGCAACATACCTATGGCCAGGGCCATACCTATCAGCGTAAGGGTGTTGATGGATATATCGGCAGCGTAGAATACGTTGAAAGCCGATAATATGGATACAGGTATTGACAGTGCGATGAAGAACACCAGACTGAAATTGCGCAGGAAGAACCAAAGCACCAGAATAGCCAGAAGACCGCCTATCAAGGCCAGTTTGACTATCTGCGATATGTTGTTGCTTATCTGGTCAGCCGAATTTGACTGTACCACAAGCTGAAGGTCCTGCGAGGCAACCTCCTTGTTTATCTCATCAATACGCTTAAGGGTTCTCTTGGAGAGATTCAGGAGATTCTCACCCGCCCCGTTTACCAATGAAACCGATATGGCATCCATTCCGTTGACACGGCTTATGGTAGTCTCCTCCTTATAGTCAAAGAATACCGTGGCAACATTCTTGAGATATACCGGTCCGGTTGCAACCACCAGGTTCTCTACCTGTGACACGTCATCGTAGTTGGCGTCAAGCTGCACATAGTACTTGCGGTCAGGCTCGCTTATGTATCCCAGGAACGTGCGCTCCTGATTATACTGGCTCAGAGCCTGGCTTATCTGTGAGTTGGATATGTGCAATGCCTGCATGGCCTCCGGATTGGAACGTATCTCAATCGATTTGACACGTCCTCCATACACGGTCACGCCCGCTATGCCGTCAATGCTCTCCAGCCGCGGTACCACATCCTTGTCCACGATGGCTCTCAGGCGGTCCACGCCACCCGATCCACGCACCTGAAGTGACATGAACTGGTTGCTTATGCCGTTAACGTTGGCCTGCTGTACATTGACTGTTACATCGGTCGGGAAATCGCCACGTATGGAACTTATCTTCTCCTGCAGCTTCACGGTAGTCATCTTGAGGTTGGTTCCTCTCTTGAAATCAACCCTTATGGAACCCTGACGGCCCGATGCCGTAGATTCCATATTCTCCACACCACCTACCGCGCTTATGGCTCCCTCAAGCGGAATCACCACCTGCTGCTCCATGTATGCCGGAGTAAGGTCACTCCGGGAGTTAGCCGTGATATAAAGCTGGGGCAGTTCAGTATTGGGCAACAGCTCAACCGGCAGTTGCTTATATGAGAAATAGCCCAGCAGCGTCATCGCCACCAGAAGCATGCAGATAGTTACCCTACGGTCAATGAATGACTTGGATTTTACGCTCATTTGCCTGTTATTCTGATTTTGGCGCTTTCAAATACATAATAAACACACGGTATCACCACAAGACTCAGCAGAGTTGAAGTGACCAGACCGCCTATCACCGCAATAGCCATAGGTGAGCTCAGTGAGGCACCCTCGCCTATTCCCAATGCCATAGGCACAAGTGCCAGGATTGTGGTAAGGCTGGTCATGAGGATAGGACGGATACGCTGCTGTCCGGCCTCGGCGATGGCATCGGTCAGACTCAGGCCGGAGTCCTTGAGCTGTCCTATGCGGTCCACCAGGATGATGGAGTTGTTTACGGCTATACCGGCCAGCATCACCATACCTATGATACCCATGATATTGACCGTGATGCCTGTAGCCAGGAACATCAGTACCGCACCTACCAGAGCCAGAGGAATGGTAAGCAGGATGGTAAACGGATGCAGGAGTGATTCAAACTGCGATGCCATAACCATATATACCAATACTATTGACAACAGTAGAGCCAACAGCAGGCTGTTCATGGACTCCGCACGGCGCTCCTCCTCACCTGTAACGTTTATTGAGTAGTTCTGCGGCAGTTCAATGCCTGATACAGCATCCCTTACCCTCTGTGCGGCCTTATCCAGCGATACAGACTCGTCTATATCGGCCGTAACACGTGTAACACGGTTCTGATTGAGACGGTAAATCTCCTTGGGAGCGGTACTCTCGCTTATCTGAGCCAGCTCTATCAGGCGGAAATCCTTCTGGCCCGACGTTATGACCATTGTGTTCAGATCCGATAATGACACTCCCGGAACCTTGATGCTGATATCTCTCATATCACCCTTATAGTCCATCTGTCCGGCTTCACGTCCGGCCAGGTGCTGCTGTATCTGGGTGATTATGGTTGATACGTTTATGTTGTTCATACCGGCCATGGCACGGTCAACCGTAATGATGATCTCAGGTGCACCGCCGGCCAGAGAACTCTCGACATTATAAAGGCAGTCAATAGAGTCAACAGCGGCCTTAACCTGGGATGTAAGTGCAGCCAGCAGATCCAGGTCCTCACCCTTGATCTCCACAACCAGCGGAGCGTCCTCGGTACCCATCATTGAACTCAGGGAGTTGTCATCCTGAGTGAATGAGAGCTCCATACCCTCAACACCTTCAATATAGGCTGCAAGAACCTCAGTAAGGTAATCAGGAGTAACGGCCGATGCCTTTGAAAGCTGAATCTTCATGCTTGCCGTATTCTCTCCCTCGAAATCCAGATTCTGGGCCGATGCGCCGGGGCCCACATGCGTGTAGATCACACATTCGGGATCCTCGGTCAGGTCAAACACCAGATTCTCCAGGCTCTCAAGCGTGGATGATGTACGCTCCAGACTTGTACCCTCGGACATACGTACCTTTACGTTGATGGTATTGGCCTCACTCTTGGGCATAAACTCGGTACCCACGTAAGGCAGCAGGAATACAGTACCTGCAACCAGGATCACTGACAACAGGATAACCAGCCAGCGCCAGCCTACCAGTTTTTTCAGGAATGATGCGTATCCCTTGATGTTTACAGAACTGAAGTTCTTAAGAGGCTTGGCCTTTTTGCGTGAGAATATACGCTCATACAGCGTAGGTATAACCAGGATAGCCACAAAGAGTGATGAAAGCAGTGAGAACGTTACGGTCCACGCCTCATCCTTGAACAGCTCACCGGTAGCTCCGTGCAGATATACTATAGGCAGGAACACCACGATAGTGGTAAGTGTTGATGCCGATACGGCACCGCCCACCTCAGATGTTCCGGTAATAGCGGCATCGCGCACGGACAGGCCGCGTTCCTGATTCCTGAATATGCTCTCAATGACCACAATGGCATTATCCACAAGCATACCCGCACCCAACGCAAGACCTCCCAACGTCAGGATGTTTATGGTCAGGCCGCTGAAGAACATCAGGTTGAAGGTGGCAATTATCGAAACCGGTATTGAAACGGCCACGATAAGGGTGGTACCTACCCTGCGCAGGAAAACGAACAGTACTATCACTGCCAGCAGAACGCCCAGCAGGGCGCTGTTCTTCACCTCACCTATGGAGTTGTTTATGAAAGTTGCCTGGTCACTGATGATGTTGACCTCATATCCCGGCAATGATTTCTGAATCTTGGCCAGACTGGTCTTGATTCCCTCCACAGCCTTGACGGTATTGTAGTCCATCTCCTTGAAGATGGAGATGCCTATGCTTCGCTTGCCGTTCACGCGGACGATGTTCTCAGGCTCGCGGTTCTCAAAGTGTATGGTGGCCACGTCACGCAGATATATAGGTGCCATGCTGGCCGATTCAAACTCACCAATCTGACCGGGTGTAGCCTCTGTGTTCCTGTATCCTACGATGATATTGCCGAATGCAGTCTCATCAGTCAGTGTATTAGAGCCGGTTACCAGGTACTGGAAACCCTGTTCGGATATTCTGCCACCCGATACTCTCTGGTTGCTCTCCTGGATACGTGACGAGATATTGTCTACGGTGATGTTGAAAGCCTGAAGCTTGTAGGGATCGGCCTCAATGACCAGGTTGGTGAACTCGTCACCTGCCAGGGATACATCGGCCACGCCCTCTACTCGCATCAGCTCATTGCAGACATAAGAGTCGGCCACCTTGCGGAGTTCGGCCATATCGTTTATATCCGGATTTGAGAAACCCAGAATCATGATAGGCGCAGTGGTGGGATCCTTCTGAGAGATTCTCAGGTCTGTGACACGGCTGTCCTGGGAGAAACTGCTCATGGCCTTCTCCAGGTCCAGGAACGCCTCATCCATGTTCTTACGCCATGCGTACTCCACGGTTATGCGGGCAGTACCCACTTTCACTACCGATGAGACATTGCGCACGTCACTCTGACGGGCAATCTGCGACTCCATGCTGCGCACGAACTGCTTCTCAATCTCTTCAGGCGGACGCTCGCCTGCATCGATCTCAACAAACAGACGGGGGCTGTTCATGCTTGGGAGCAGCTCCACGCTCAGTCTGTCATATGATATTTTTCCGAGCAGCAGGATTGCCAGCACCGCCATCGTGACAGTGACCGGATTCCTGACCGCCCAACTTACCAGTCTTTTCATTACTTGTCTTATCTCTGGATCTTAACCTTTGAACCGTCTCTCAGGGTCTCAAAACCACGTACAATCAGCTGATCGTCCTTATCCAGTCCGCTCAGCACCTCCACGCTGTTCTTCTCTTCAAGACCCAGCTTTACCTGCTTTGCTTTGGCTATACCCTGGTCAACCACGAACACAATTCGGCGGTTACGCTCGTTACGTACAATGTTCTTGGGTATCACGATAGTTGAGCTGTGACTCTCTGTAACGATATCGGCCTTTACGAACATACCCGGCCTTATGAGCAGTTTCTTGTTGTCAATGACAAGCTTGCCCTTGAAAGTACGGGTCTCGGCGCTGATGGCAGGAGAAAGTTCGGTAATCTCACCTATGATAGTATCCTTGGGAAGAGTGTAATGGGTTATGTAAGCCTTCTGACCTACCTTAACCTCGTTGATGGCGCTCTCCGGAAGGTTTATCTCAAGCAGCATGGAGCTGTAGTCCATGATGGTCACAACCGATGTACCGCTGTTGACTCTGGCCTCGGCCGAGAAGTGCGGGAGGTTTACTATCACGCCGTCAAACGGAGCGCGGATGTTCATCTTCTCCAGATTCATCTCAGCGTTCTCATAGTCCAGGCGGGAATTCATGATCTTGATGTCAGAGTTCTTGACCTCAGTCAGTGTGGCACCGCCCTTGTCATAGAGGGATTTGGTCTTGGCCTGCTCCTGCTCTGCAAGTTCCAGGTTAAGGCGTTTGCTCTCAATAGAGATGCCGTTCTCATATGCCTTGTCTTCAATGCGAACGATAAGGGCACCTTTCTTGACCTTGTCGCCCAGTTTGTAAGGTTTACCGGTTGCCGGGTTCTTTTGGAGATTGTACTTACCGGCCATCTCGGTTGACAGCTCAGCCTCAGCGTTTGATATGGCAGTGCTGTTGGTAGTAAAGACTCTGCTTATGGAGCCGTAAGTGATGTCCGCTACGGATACCGGCGTGGGTATCTCGTTACGGTTCATTGTGTTCTCTTGCCTGCACCCTACTATCAAGAGTGAAAGCACAGTCAGTGTAAGTGCGCTGATTCCTGATTTCATATACTGTTTCATTTTATTATTTCTTCTTTTTCTTGTCAGTACTCTGTTCATATGTGATGGGAACCACTGGCTCATCCTTCTCAAAATCATAAAGGGTCAGGATCTTGATGTTAAGAAGCTGGACCTTATAGTTGATGATGGCTTGTGTGTATGACATCTTGCTGTTTGACAGCTGGTTCTGGAACTGATTCATCTGCAATCCGGTAAGCTCACCGTTACGGTAACGCTCCTCATTGAGGTCATATGTGAGCTGTGCGTTCCTTTGGCTCTGCTCTGCTATGGCAATCTGTCCCACCAGATTATCCAGGCTGCGGCATGTGCTGCGCACGTTCATCTCTATGCTCTTGAGTTCCTCTTCGGCACTCAGCTCAAACATCTTTCTCTCTATCTCTGCAGCTCTGATACGGGCTTTCCTGGCACCCCAGTCAAAGATAGGCACGCTGAATGATACCGATACGCGCGGGTTGTTGGTGGGGTTGTCATATACATGAGGGAATTCAGGGTCATCACCCATTATACCTACTGACAATGAGATGTTTCCGTTGAAACTGTCATTATCCTTGACCTGAACCATTGACATCTCCTGCTGCTCACGTGATATCTGACGTTGCCTGAGTTCAAGCCTGCTTGACATTGCGCTCTCCAAAGCCTTTTCAAAATCCACTATTACAGGATCGGCCTCTATGTCGCACACGACCCTTATATCCTCCTCAAGAGGAATGCCAAGTACCTGCTTGAAATTGTCCTTGGCGTTCTCAAGGCTTACCCTCTGGTTTTCAAGACTTGAACGTGACTGTGCCAGGTTCAGCTCAGCCTGATAGTATTCATCCTTTGTAGTGATATCGGCCTCAACCTTATCCTTTATGATGTTGAAGTTACGCTCGGCATTCTCCAGCTCAGACTCGCTTATCTCAAGATTCTGCTGTGACATGAACAGGCTGTAGAACTGGCTTGTGATATTGCGCTCAACATTGAGAAGCTGCAGGGCGTAGCTTATGCGGGCATTCTCATAGTTCATCTCTATCTGGCGCAGGTTCATCTTGGTCCTGTTGTATGTGAAGATGGGCTGGTTCAGACTCAGATAAAGACTGTTACTGAATGCACGGTTGCTGTTGGTGGTACCACCTACGGTCGACTCATTGTTCTGCCATGACAGGCTGTTGTTGAGTGAGAGCGTAGCATCTGTCCAGATGATGGGCTGAGAAATGCTGAACGTTCCCGATGATGACAGCGAACGGTTGGTGTACCAATCAGAGAAACGGCTGTCAAACTGACGTGACTGTGAGTATGAAATAGGCGTCAGATTGAGTGAGAACCTTGATTTCAATGACGCCTTCTGGGCTATCAGGTTCTGCTCATAACGCTCCATACTCATACGCGAGTTAATCAGATCCGGATTATGCTCTGCACTGTACTCCAAAGCCTGCTCCATTGTCAGGACAATCTGCGCCTGAGCTCCGGTTACAGGGGCAAATGCCGCTGCAAGTACAAGTACTGCTCCGATTACTGTTTTTCTTTTCTTCATATTATGCTGTTTTATCTTTTTCTCAATCCCTTACTCTCTTTACCATTCTCACTGCATCGGCAACAATAACCCTGACGCCCGAGCGGTTGTTCAGAGACACCTTCACCGTATCAGCCTCGAAACGGAACGTTCCAAGCAGGTTCCAGCCCTCATCGGCACGCCACATGTTCAATGACACGCGGTCCTGCATGTTGAACTGCTCAATCTCAAAGTTGTAGTCATTGGTCACCCTACGACCGTTGTTGTTATTGTTGTTCCAATTGTTATTGTTGTTCCACCTGCGGTTACGGTTATTGTTGTTATACATGTCAGGTGACGCATAGAAATAGACGTCGTAGACACCTGCATCTGTCAACGGAACACTCCAGCGGGCATACTGCGAACCGTCACCCGGTGATATGATATAGGCCGACCTTATATAATCGCCGTACAGGTTCTGGTCAGTCACCAGAGTCCACAGGGTGTAGGTACGCCAATCGGAGAAGCCCTCATAGATGAATTCGTTCTTTTTCTCACGGGACTTGTCTATCCATTTTGAAAGATATCCGGTACGGATAGGCCTGGACAGGGTGAACAACTCCTTGTCCTCATTATCCACGATAATCTCGCCAGGAAGAGTGTTATCCACACCGCTGCGCAGCGTATAGACACCTTCAGGAATCAGTTCCGTCCCTGTATATGAACTCCAGTTCGAGTTGTCCAGACGGACATCGTGTGGCAAGTTTGATGACAGCATGGTATTCACGGTAATCATGCTCGGGATATTGAACCAGTGTGTCACTATCCTGCGTGTCTCATGCGCATCAACTCTTATCACCATCCTCTTGGGCTTGTCCTCATCGCCTGCATTCTCGGTTTCGTAGAACACATACTCAACGGTCACGTAGCCGGGATAGTCCGATATGTTTTCAAATGCTATCTCCGCCTGATAGATATCGGCCGTATCGGTGGTAACTGTAGTCATCTGGGGATTGCCTATCTTGTAGCAGGCAAGACGTACCGGCTCGTCCCATGCATCGATCTTCTCCTGCAGGCTCACTCCGGAGAATGTCTGCAACCAGTCCAGAATGGAATCGAAGGATACGTTTGAGAACTCCTTCTCCCTTGTCTTGGCAGTTATGGAATCAAGCATCTCCTCATAACCCATCACGGCCGATACGGGAGCAAAGAAGTCCTTGGTCTTGAGTGCCAGGGCATTGTCGGCCAGGTCCTCCCACTCCGGATCTGACATGATACGGTTAAAATCGTATTTGCCCATCAGGATAAGGGCCTTCTCGTCTTCTGACAGACCGTTCATTCTCCTGAGCCACTCTCCACCGTTATTGGTACTGGTGTTGGTTATGGACTCGACCATTCGTTTGGCCATAGGCCAGTCAGACGAGTAGATATTGTATCTGAAATTATAGAACAGAGGCCTGTAATAATAAGGATTGTCAGTCTGGGTCATGGTAAACTGACCGCCACGGTTATTACCCGAAAAGCTTCCCTGCTGCATCATGAAATTGATTGCCTGTGTGAAGACATTTACCAGTATCTCCTTCTCTGACATTTCACCCCCGCCCCTTCGACGGTTACGACCGTTTCCATACATGCGCTTCTGGTTCTCGAACTGGAACACCCTCATGTCACAGCCTCTCTCGTGCACCAGTGCCATCTCGGGCTGCAACTGCTCGTAGGCCGATGTCCACACACGCTTGTATGATGTGAAATTGACCGGCACCTCCACGATTGAGAAACGCTTGAAGGGATATTTCATATCGGCCTGATACTCCATGCTGCGGCGGGTGCTGCGGATGAAGTTGGGAAGGGTATCTCTTATGGAATCAAATACAGCGAACTGGTCATTCCACTCGCCCAGTTCCCAAACCGTATAGAGCGTGGAATCCACCATCATTGACTTGGGTGTGTAATCACCTATCAGAAGCGTTACTGAAGGCAGTGACGACTCAGGAGTGAAAGTATACTGTGTAGAATCAGCATTTACAGTGCACTGGCCCTGTGATAGAGGCCTCTTACCCGGGTTGGGAGTCACGTTGACGTTGAAATCAGTAAAGTATGACATCTCCCACTCCGGGCTTTCATTGCTGAATGCCACGCCGGGACGGGGATACCAGTAACTCTCGGGAGTGAGCATGGTAAACTCACTGTCCTGGAAGATATAACGTTTTGCGACGTTGAGCATGGAGAGCACTTTGGTGTTCTTGATCCTTTTCTCCTCAGTGATATCCAGGTAGCAGATGCGCTCATCGGCTATACCGCCATACTCCATGGTCAGCTTTACAGGCTCGTCAGCCGGCAGTGTATTGGAGAACTTAATTACAACCAGATGTTTGAGACGTTCCAGGTTAACCTGATGACCTGCGGCACTGATGCTTCTAACCTCGAATCCGGGATTCAGGGAGAACACCAGAATGGAATCATCCTCCTTGGGCCTTACCGTCATATCAGCCTTCACGCTCAGTGAATCGCCGTTCTGGGCTACCGTCAGGTCACAGAAATCAACCACAGCTACGCCCTTGTTGACATACTTGTTGTCAAGTTCAATCATATCGGCCCTGTAAAGGTCATCAACCTTATAAAGATGTACGTGCCTGTATCCGGCGTAGAAACCGGCCACCAGGAACAATCCGGCAGCTATACGCCATGGCAACAGACTGTATCTGGAGTTGGCCAGACGGTGGAACAGCGAGATATCGGTCAGTATAAGACCTATACCCAGTAGCAGATAGCACAGCCTGTGATTTATCAGTCTGGACAAGCCGCTGAAACCGGTCACCGTCGATTTGAGCATGGGCAGGTTGAAACCTATATAGTCAAACAGGTAATAGTACAGGTCATCGATGTAGAAAAGCGTCACGCCGATATATGCCAGCAGAATCACCATAGTGATAGCCTGGTTGTTGAGTATCAGCATCAGTGTGGTTGACAGACCCACAATGAATACCAGCGTGGGCACGGAAAGCAGCAGGAAATACCAGATGTAACTCAGGTAATCCAGATCGACACCGTACTTGATAAGGCTCATTACAAGTGCAATGGCAGCCACAACCAGGTCAAGCATGAAGAAGACCTTCAGAGTGGCCCACATCTTACCCAGCAGATACTCCGCATTACTGAGCGGACGGGTGTAGAACACCTCTGACGTATCAAGCTGCTTGTCACGTTTGAGATACTCCGATGCAAGAAATACCGATACCACGGCCTGCCCCACATTCATGACCAGCATGAACAGATAAGGAATGACAGACCTGTTCACCATCTCGGGCTGCGGGAACTGGGTAAGTATATATATGGCACCCAGTATGAGCGAAGCCAACAGAGCCAGAACTGCGAAAACCTTGAAGAACCAGCCTCGTACAAGCAGTTTGGTCTCGTACTTTGAAACTATGCGTATGTTTGTTATCCCCAGCATCAATCCTTATCCTTAATCTCCGTAAAATAAACGTACGCATGTTCCAGGTTGGGCGGATAGTTCACTGCACCGAATCCGGGATTCTCTTTTGACACTACCTGAAGATCCCATCCCAGGCCGTGTGGTATAGTCGATATGACTGCGTATTTTTGATTGACCTCAGCATACTGCTCATTGGTGACCTGAAGACGCCAAACCTTGCCTTCAGTCTCTTTGAGCATGCCTGCAGGTGATCCCCTGAACATGACCTGACCCTGATTGAGCATGGCCATCTCAGTACATGAACTTGAAATGTCACCAACGATATGTGTTGAAAGGATGATTGTGGTATCCTTGGTACTGGCATCACTCAACAGGTTACGGAACCTGATACGCTCCTCGGGGTCAAGTCCCGTGGTGGGCTCATCGACAACCAGCACCTTAGGCTTGTGAATCAGCGCCTGAGCAATGCCAAGACGTCTTTTCATACCACCTGACAGATTCTGGGCATAACGGTCACGTGCCTCATAAAGGCCCACCTGCTCCAGCATCTCGTCAACAGCCTTACCGCGCTCAGATGAATTTGTCATACCGGTAAGCGCAGCGGCATACTCCAGAAACTCACGGACCTTATACTTGGCAAAAAACCTGAAATCCTGCGGCAGATAGCCCAATATGCGGCGTACCTCCTTACGCTGCGTACGGATATCGTAACCGCACACATCGATCTCACCCTCAGAAGGTTCCATAAGGGTTACAAGGATACGCATCAGAGTTGACTTTCCGGCTCCGTTCGGCCCCAGGAGGCCGAACATTCCGGAAGGTATCTCTAAGTTAATATCATTAAGTGCTTTCTTACCGTTAGGGTAGTAATGGCTTAGGCCTTTGATAGTAATTGACATTCCTCGTCATATTTTAGGGCAAAAATACACCCATTATACGAGACTAAATACCTAATTATTATTAACAGGAATTAATTCATCATTATTTATTGAGGGCCGCAGCTATCTCTTCGGCGCCTATGGACAGAGTCACATATGACGGAACAGTACGTGTGCAGCACTCGTTCTCACCCCAAAGGAACGGATAATCATCCTTGTGCTCCAGCAGATCGGGCTTGAGCAGTACCAGTCCGGGAGCGATACCGCCCGGAATGAAGGTGTGGTCAGCACGGTTGTTTCCATATGCCACCTTCTTGGTATTCACGCCCACAGCCGTAACGAACGATACGTTGGAGTACGGATGGCAGCCGTAAATGAAGTTCAGACCTGCAAATACCAGTTCCGGATCAATCAGGTCAGGATAATAGCGCCATACCATGTAGTTGTTCTGTGCCCAGCTGATAACGCGCTCGCTGCCACCCCATGTGCCACCTGCCACGGGAACTCCGTAAGGAGTGGATTCGGCCGTACGCTTGGCATCCTCTACGAATACGGGGATAACCTCACGCAGCTGTGCCTTGAAATCGTCATCCATGTAGGGAAGCAGTGAGAGAGCTGTAGTGATGTTGACACGCGGTGCACGCATTGCGCTGCCTCCGCCTGTACGGTTATCCTCAACACCCTGCGGAGCTGTACGGGCAGCCTCAATCTGACGCATCACGCCAGGAAGGAACATATCCTTGTACTTCTGTTCACCGGTCAGGAGCCACAGCTGTATAGCGGCGCTTGAACGGTCTCCACCCATTCCGCGGCCTCCGCCAAACTGGCCGTTACGCTGTCCGTTGGCCTGCTGTTGCTGCTGCGGACGGTTGGCCATCTGAGCCTGATAATCATCCATCGCCTTCCACAACTTGAGTGCATTCTTCTTGCAGCGCTCGGCAGTCTCGGGAATATAGGGAGCTAGAACACGTGCTGCGTGTGCCAGAGCGGCGCATACGTTCACGTTGCCCATAGGATTACCGTTGTTGTTGGTGAATGCAAAACGGTCATCCAGTGTACCTGAGCGGTTTCCGCGTACCTCATAAGGCTTGAGGCTGGGATCATAGATGTAACCGTCCGTAATCGTCACGGCATCGCCCAGATGATGATACTGGTGCATATTGCCCTGAACAATACCGCCTGCAATAAAGCCTATATTCTCAATCTGGGCGCACAGGTTCAATGCACCGTGCTCCACCTGCTGAATCATATCAGGCAGTCCGTCTGGACGATGGATGTCAACGAACTGGGTCTTCTGGTCGATGAATGTCTCGTCACGCTCAGGACGCAGCACATCCCAAAGTTCGGCCAGCTGATTGGTAAGACCTATAACCGTACCTGACTGTATGTCAAAGTCACCGGCATCATACCATGCACCTACTGCCAGGCCTGGTATATGCTCGTACGGTTTGTACTTGGTGTTGGTCGTATTACCCATACGATAGCCGTCATGCTGCTGATAGTTGGTGGGAGCCTGTATGGCATCGTCCATATGAGAACGGCCGTGCCATACGCGATAAGCCTCGTTCACCATCATATGGTCCATCTGAACGGGAAGCCATACGTCCATCGTATTGTGCCACTTGCCGTCATAGACATTCTTGTTGATGGGGAACGGATTGGTCCTGACGTCCTTATACTGTATGAAATAGGTACCTGGCTCAGTTATCGAGCTGAAATCGCACTGGGCATAATTGTAGCGGTCGTAGAATACGCCCCACTCTTTCACCGCGGGTTCCAGGACAAGGCTGTTGCTTCCGTCTGCGTTCACGCGGTACACCTTAGCTTTAGATGCCACCTTGTCGTTACGGTCCAATTCTATTACAGCCACCTTCTTCTGGGCAGGCGTATAACCTATCTGTGAGAATCCCACATTGGGCTCACGTATCCATTCTGCATCTGAAGTAGGCTCTACGTACCACTCCAGAACCGTTCCGGTCTTACCTCCGGGAAGCATTGAACGTACCACGAAGGTTCCGTTCTGTGAGAGGTTACGGCCGTCAAACAGATTGATCTCAGTATCTGACTGGAACAATACACGCAGATCCTTATCCTCAGGAGCCACTACAAGGGTATGTCCCTTAGATATGGGTTTGGGTACGATAAACTCGTTACGTCCGCGGTCATCGAATGTGGAGAGGCCCCAGAACTGCGGGATCTTCTCATCCTTGGAACGCATCTCGGTGTCGCTTGACGGATAGCGCGGGAATATCTCGGACTGACCGTCCATAAGGTATGTCTTGCCGAAGTAGGTGGCGGGGAAGAACTCCATATTGAGTCCTGCCTTACCTACAAGGTCAGAGGGTAGCGGTTCATCCAGGACAACCGACAGACGGAATCCCTTACCCTCCTGCTTTGCTATCATAGCGTACCTGAAGTTGTAGTCCTGATAATTGAACCTGCAGCTGATGACTCCGCCCAGAGTGTCTATGGTACGCTCGGTCAGCGTAGCATAGATATCCCACTGCTCAGGCGTATTCATAAGACGTACGGCACCGCCGGTGGCGATACGTACTCCGCGCTGGACAATCTCTACGCCGGCTGTTTTCTCATCACAGAAAACACCCTGATAGTTGTTTGAGTAAACCAGAACATTGACACCACGGGTCTCGAAATAACCCAGATCATTGATCTCTAACTTTCCCGAATCCTTGTTAACGGAACAGGACACCAATGCACATAATGCAGCAATAATTGGCAGTAATCGTTTCATAAGTTTTCATTTAATAAGGCTAGTATGCAAATATAGGAAAAGTTTTCAAAAATAAACGAGTATCTTTGCATCCAAATTTCAACGGTATGAAGAAACGCGTTCTTGTAACATATAACATGTTCCGCACGGGATATGCCGAACTAATAGAGAAATACGATGTCACATTCCCCCCGGAAGGCCGTGAAACCTTCACTTACGATGAGGTTTACGAGATGATTCCAGAGTATGACGTACTGCAATCCATGTTCAACTTCCCGGTTGACCGCAAGCTCATGGAAAGGGGTCTGCCCCGTCTGGAACTGGTAAGCAACTACGCCGTAGGATTTGACAACATCGATATACCCACCGCCACTGAACTGGGCATTGCCGTAACCAACACCCCCGGTCCCGTAACCGAGCCCACGGCCGATCTGGCTTTCGGACTGATGCTTGCAGTGGCGCGCCGCATTACCGATGTGGACCGCCGTCTGCGCATTCCCGGAGCACTGGAATGGACACTTCTGGCCAACCTGGGCTACTCTCTGGGAGGCAAGACATTGGGTATCCTGGGCATGGGACGCATAGGCCAGGCACTTGCACGCCGCGCCAAAGCCAGCTGCATGAACGTGATCTACCACAACCGTCACCGCGTAAGCCCTGAGATTGAGCAACAGTACGATGCCAAATACGTAGAGTTTGAGGAGCTGCTCAAGACGTCTGATTTCATATCGGTCAACGTTCCCTACTCCAAGGAGACTTGGCACCTGATCAGCAAGGAGCAGATAGAGCTCATGAAGCCCACTGCCATCCTGGTCAATACCGCTCGCGGACCCATTGTCGATGAACTTGCACTGGCCGATGCCCTCAGGAACAAACGTATCTGGGGCGCCGGACTGGACGTATTCGAGTTCGGTGACAAGGTGAGCCCTGAGATTCTGGCATGTGAAAACGCAGTCATCACCCCGCACGTGGGCACTCAGACCTACGATGTACGCAATGAGATGGCTGAATACGTATCACGCAACATTATCAACTTCTACGAAGGCGGTCCCGTAGCGTTCGTAAATAAGGTAAATAGGAAATAATGGCTGCAACAGAGAGTCTGCTTGACAAACTTGACGGTCTGGAGGCACGCTTCCAGGAGGTTAGTCTGCTCATAACGGACCCGTCCGTGATAGCCGATATGAAACGGTTTGTCAAACTGAACCGTGAATACCGTGACCTGGAACCTGTTGTAGCCGCTCGCAAAGAGTATATCCAGTTGCGAGACACAATAGCCGAAGCCAAGGAACTGATGACCTCCGAGAGTGACCCGGAAATGCGTCAGATGGCACGTGAAGAACTTGAAACCGCCACTGCACGCCTGCCTGAACTTGAGGAGGAGATAAAACAGATGCTCATTCCGGCCGATCCGCAGGATGATAAGGACGTCATCATGGAGATACGTGGCGGCACAGGAGGCGATGAGGCTGCCCTGTTTGCAGGCGATTTGTTCCGCATGTATTGCAAATACTTTGAGACCAAAGGTTGGAAATATGCGGTATCATCATGCTCTGAGGGCACTGCAGGCGGATTTAAGGAGATCATATTCACCGTGACCGGTGATAAGGTATACGGTACGCTCAAGTACGAATCAGGTGTACACCGTGTACAGCGTGTACCTGTAACCGAAACACAGGGCCGCATACACACATCGGCTGCCACGGTTGCAGTTCTGCCTGAGGCCGATGCCTTTGAGGTTGAGATCAACGAGGGCGAAATCAAATGGGATACTTTCCGCAGCGGCGGTGCCGGCGGTCAGAACGTGAACAAGGTAGAGTCCGGAGTAAGACTTCGTTATAATTGGAAAAATCCCAACACCGGAGTGGTTGAAGAGATACTCATTGAGTGCACCGAGACCCGTGACCAGCCCAAGAACAAGGAGCGTGCCCTTTCGCGACTGCGCACCATGATATATGACCGCGAGCATCAGAAATATATGGACGACATAGCCGCCCGCCGCAAGACGATGGTATCAACCGGTGACAGGTCGGCCAAGATACGCACATACAATTATCCGCAGGGACGTATCACTGATCATCGCATCAACTGGACCTCTTATAATCTGCCGGCATTCATGGACGGCGACATACAGGATTGCATAGACCAGCTGACAATTGCTGAAAATGCAGAACGAATGAAAGAGGCCGAAATGTAAGGAAATTTCTAAAGATTCAGATATATGACAAGAGAAGAGTTGTATCAGAACATAAAGCGCAAGAAGTCATTTCTGTGCGTAGGTCTGGATACCGATATCAAAAAGATCCCGCAGCACCTGCTCAGTGAGGAGGATCCCATATTCGCTTTCAACAAGGCAATCATCGACGCAACCGCACCTTACTGCATAGCATACAAGCCCAATCTGGCATTCTACGAAAGTAACGGCCTTAAGGGAATGCAGGCGCTCTACAAGACAATTGAGTACATCCGCGCCAATTATCCCGACCAGTTCATCATAGCCGACGCCAAGCGCGGTGACATAGGAAATACCTCCAAGATGTACGCCGAGAGCTTTTTCGGCGAGATGAATGTGGATTCAGTGACCGTAGCCCCGTACATGGGACAGGACAGCGTAACACCGTTCCTGGGCCATGAGGGCCGTTGGGTGATACTGCTTGCACTCACCAGCAACAAGGGAGCCGATGATTTCCAGTACATCCAGGATCCAACCGGCACGCCTCTCTATCAGAACGTGCTCAAAAAGTCTCTTGAGTGGGGCGGAAACGCTGACAACATGATGTATGTGGTAGGTGCCACACGTGCCGAGATGCTTACAGACATACGCAAGACCGTTCCCGACAGCTTCCTGCTGGTTCCCGGCATAGGCGCACAGGGCGGATCACTTGCCGACGTATGCGAATACGGCATGAACAACAAATGCGGACTTATAGTAAACAGCAGTCGTGCAATTATTTACGCTGACAGCACAGAGAATTTTGCCCTTATTGCAGCAGAGAAAGCAAAAGAGGTGCAAAAGGAAATGGCTGCCTATATTAAATAATTCACTATATTTGCAATCTTATATAACCCGCGAAGACTTACATAATGGAATTTACAGCAAAACAGATAGCGGAATTTCTGGGCGGCACGGTTGACGGCAATGAAAATGCCGCCGTTCATACTTTCGCCAAGATTGAGGAGGGTGTACCTGGTGCACTCTCTTTCCTTTCTAACGTCAAATATACCCAGTACCTCTACTCAACCCAATCAAGCATTGTACTGGTAAACAAGGATTTCGTACCTGAGCAACCCGTTAGCGCCACTTTGGTAAGGGTTGACAATGCATATGAGAGCCTTGCCAAGCTGATGTCGCTCTACGCTTCCATGAAACCGGGCCGCAACGGTATCAGTTCGCTTGCATCGGTATCAGAGAAGGCCAAGATAGGCCAGAACGTATACATCGGCCCGTTCTCTGTGGTTGAGGACGGCGCAGTAATAGGTGACAACACCCAGATTTATCCACATGTGATTGTAGGTGAAGGTGCCAGCGTAGGTGCTGACTGCATTCTCTATCCGCACGTAACGATTTACTACGGTTGCAAGATAGGTAACCGCTGCATCCTGCATGCAGGAAGCGTCATAGGAGCCGACGGATTCGGATTCGCACCCACACCGCAGGGTTACAACAAGATTCCGCAGATAGGAATAGTCCAGCTGGAGGATGACGTTGAGATAGGTGCCAACACCTGCATTGACCGTTCAACGATGGGACGCACCGTGGTCCATAAGGGTGTCAAACTGGATAACCTGATCCAGGTTGCCCACAACGTTGAGATTGGCGAGAACACCGTTATGTCGGCCCAGACCGGTATAGCAGGCTCCAGTAAGGTGGGTTCATGGTGTATGGTAGGCGGCCAATGCGGCATTTCGGGACACATAACCCTGGGTAACAAGGTCAATCTGGCAGCCAAGACAGGCGTGATAGGCAACCTTGAGGACGGCTCTACGATGATGGGTTACCCGGCAATAGGTTACCGCAATTTCCTGCGCTCCTCACTTATCTACAAGGACCTGCCTGAGATCAGCAAAACCATACGTAATCTGGAGAAGGAAATAGAAGAACTGAAAGCAAAACTTGCTGAAAAGTAAGCTTTAAGATAAACAGCATAACATGTACAAACAGAAGACTTTAAAGAGTAGTTTCTCACTGAGCGGCAAGGGCCTTCACACAGGTCTTGAAGTGACTGTCACATTCAATCCCGCTCCGGCAGACTACGGTTACAAGATACAGAGAACTGACCTGGAGAGTCAGCCCATAATTGAAGCGTTTGCAGAGAACGTACGCGAGACACAGCGCGGCACCGTACTGTTCAAGGGAAATGTCAAGGTAAGCACTGTAGAACACGCCCTGGCAGCTCTCTATGCAGCCGGCATAGACAATTGCCACATGGAGGTAAACGGTCCTGAATTCCCCATCCTGGACGGCAGTGCCATCGAGTATGTGGATAACATACAGCGCGTGGGAATCAAGGAGCTGGACGCTCTGAAGGACTTCTACGTAGTCAAGAACAAGATAGAGGTCAAGGACGAGAATACCGGTTCTTCCATAATCCTGCTCCCTGACAACGAATTCAGCGTAAACGTACTCATATCATACGATTCCAAGATCCTGTATAACCAGTATGCATCGCTGGATGACATGCGTGATTTCCCCACTGAGATAGCACGTAGCCGCACATTCGTATTTGTACGTGAGATAGAGTCGCTTCTGGACGCCGGTCTCATCAAGGGAGGTGACTTGGACAACGCAATCGTAATTTATGAGCGTGAGATGCCTCAGGAGCGTTATGACAAGATATGTGAAGTGATGGGAGTACAGTCGATGGACGCCACCAAACGCGGCTACATCATGCACAAGCCCTTGCAGTGGGACAACGAGCCTGCACGCCATAAGCTTCTGGACATCATAGGTGACCTGGCACTGGTAGGAAAACCCATCAAGGGCCGTATCATTGCCACCCGTCCGGGTCACACCATCAACAACAAGTTTGCCCGCATACTGCGCAAGAACATAATCCTGAACGATGTTCAGGCCCCTGCATATGACCCGTCTGTTCCGCCGGTAATGAACCTGCAGCAGATCCAGGCCATCATGCCTCACAGGTTCCCCATGCAGCTGCTGGACAAGGTCATTACCCTGACCGACCTCTACGCTGAGGGTGTAAAGAACGTGACCAACAACGAGTTCTTCTTCTCAGGACACTTCCCCGAGCACCCCATAATGCCCGGCGTACTCATCATTGAGGCAATGGCCCAGCTGGGAGGCACCCTGGCCCTGCAGATTACGGGAGAGCCCAAGGATTACGAGGCCATGTTCATCAAGATTGACAACACCCGTTTCCGTCAGGCCGTAGTCCCCGGAGACACCCTTCTGATGCGCGTCATAAGGACCGCACCCATACGCCATAACATACTGTCACTCAAGGGATACGCCTTTGTAGCCGACAAACTTGTGGCAGAATCGGAATTCATGGTACAGATAATGAAAAAAGACAATAACTGATGATAAGTCCATTAGCATACGTTGACCCGTCTGCCCAGATAGGTGAGAACGTGGAAATAGGCCCGTTCTGTTTTATTGACAAGAACGTGGTAATAGGTGACAACAACATCATTATGCCCCACGTGAACATAATGTACGGTTCACGCATAGGCAACGGCAACCAAATCCATCCGGGAGCCGTAATAGGCGGCATTCCCCAGGACCTCAAGTTCCGTGGTGAGGATACCACCGCCGAGATAGGTGACAACAACCGCATCCGTGAGAACGTAACCATAAACCGCGGTACCGCATCCAAGGGCAAGACCGTTGTAGGCAGCAATAACCTGCTCATGGAGAACATGCACGTGGCCCACGACTGCGTAATAGGAAGCAACTGTATCATCGGTAACAGTTCAAAGATCGCCGGTGAGGTTGTTATTGACGACTGCGCCATCCTGAGCGCCTGCGTTCTGGTACACCAGTTCTGCCACATAGGCGGTTATGTAATGGTACAGGGAGGTTCAGGCTGCAGCAAGGATATACCACCCTACGTTATAGGCGGCCGTCATCCTGTCATCTATGCAGGACTGAACATTGTAGGTCTGCGCCGTCGCGGATTCAGTAACGAGACTATCGAGGCCATCCACAATGCATACCGAATCATTTACCAGAACGGTATGAATGTGAGCCAGGCCATCGCAGCCCTCAAGGAGGACCCCATCTCACAGAAACCCGAGGTTCAGTACATAATCAACTTCGTGGAGACATCTGAAAGAGGAATTATCACGACTAAATAAGTATAACGATATGATTTACAGATTCATTTTCATTTCCGATGAGGTCGATGACTTCTATCGTGAAATCCAGATCAGTTCATCAGCGTCATTCCTGGATTTCAGCAATGCCATTCTGAAATCTGTAGGTTACCCCGATGACCAGATCACTTCATTCTTCATGTGTGAGGACAACTGGGAGAAACGTGAGGAGATTACCCGCGAGGAGATGAACACCAGCTCAGAGGTGGATAATTTCGTTATGGCCGATACCCCTCTTGACGAGCTGATAGAGGATGAAAAGCAGCGCCTGATCTACGTCTTTGATCCTTTAACAGAACGTTGCTTTTTCATTGAATTAAAGGAGATTATCACAGGCAAGACTCTTAAGGAAGCTGTCTGCACTGCAAGCCAGGGCAATCCTCCCAAACAGACCATTGACTTTGATGAGATGGCCAAGGCAAATCCCACTCTTGACGTGGATGAGAACTTCTATGGCGATGAAGGATTCGAATCTGACGAGCTTGATGAGGAAGGATTCGGCATGGAAGGCGGTGAAGGTGGTGACACCGTAAGCCTGGATTCAATAGATGACCTTTATTGAGTTTGCCCTTGGGTAAGAATCTGGTAATAGTATTAGGACCTACCGGCGTGGGGAAGACTGATTTGTGCCTGACCCTCGCCGGTTTGTTTCATACCCCTATCATTTCGGCCGATTCCAGACAGATGTATGCTGATATTCCCATCTGTACGGCAGCCCCTACTCCCGCTGAAAGAGCACGTGTGGAGCACTATATGGTAGGTAACCTTGGTCTTGAAGACTATTACAGTGCCGCAAAATACGAAGAGGATGCCATGATACTTGCGGATAGACTATTCGCACAGCATGATATCCTACTGGTTACAGGAGGCTCAATGATGTACATAGATGCCCTGTGCTATGGTATAGACCAGATTCCCACCATTCCTGACGACATTCGCAAGCCCCTTTTGGAGCGTTATGAAACTGAAGGTTTGGACAATCTGGTACAGGAGCTCAAAATACTGGATCCGGAGTACTATAAACAGGTGGATCGCAGGAATCCCAAGCGTGTTTTGCACGCTCTCGAGGTCTGCTACATGACCGGCCACCCCTACTCTGACCTGCGCAAGGGAGAGAAAGCCCGGCGTCCGTTCAATATCATACGCATCGGCCTTACCCGGCCGCGTGAAGAGCTCTATGATCGCATAAACCGCCGCGTGGACAAAATGATTGAGAACGGTCTTGTGGACGAGGCACGGCGCATGTATCCGCGCAAGGGGCTCAATTCACTCAATACAGTGGGTATGAAGGAGCTCTTCAGCTGGATGGACGGAGCCCTTACCCCTGACGGCAAGCCCTGGACGCTGGAGTTTGCCACCGAGAAGATAAAGCAGAATACACGCATCTACTCACGCAAGCAGATGACCTGGTTCAAGCGAGATGAAAACACCCAGTGGTTTAACCCTGACGATGTTGACTCTATAATAGATTATATAAAGCAGAAGGCATGCTGATAAGACTGTATGAGAAGAATCCAAGCCAGCGCGATATAGACCGCGTATTGGACATTCTGAACGGAGGAGGCGTAATCGTGTTCCCCACGGATACGGCATATGCTCTTGGATGCCATGCCCTGAAGGAACGCCCCATTGAACGTATCTGCAAGATAAAGGGCATGAATCCGCAGAAACACCGTTTCTCAATAGTCTGCTACGACCTGAGCGACATAAGCCAGTAC
>Ga0310690_10000907_pt1 | contig 57734 bp, 22 predicted proteins | sample AusTroGonzalo_MG_2_FD_207661 | JGI IMG/M metagenome (GOLD analysis project Ga0310690, IMG submission 207661) | Bovine rumen microbial communities from tropical cattle in Woodstock, Queensland, Australia - Gonzalo_04 (v2) (version 2) | ecosystem: Host-associated > Mammals > Digestive system >... | reverse complement strand
AAATCATCGTGGTGAACCTCAATGAGACGATCTGTCACGGCACTACGTATCAGTTTGGCACGAAAGAGCTGAACGAGTCGGGTACCTACAGAGACACGACGAAGACATTGGCGGGCTGCGACTCCGTTACCATTCTTGATCTGACGGTGAACGATTATATCCGCGCTGAACTCAATAAGAGCATCTGTTACGGAACGACCTACACGTTCGGTGGCAAGGAGCTGGCTGTTGCAGGCGATTACAACGATACGGTGAAGAACGCGCACGGTTGCGACAGCATCACGACGCTGCACTTGTCTGTTGACGAAATCATCGTGGTGAACCTCAATGAGACGATCTGTCACGGCACTACGTATCAGTTTGGCACGAAAGAGCTGAACGAGTCGGGTACCTACAGAGACACGACGAAGACATTGGCGGGCTGCGACTCCGTCACTATTCTCACTCTGACAGTGAACGATTATATCCGCGCCGAGATCAACAGAAGCATCTGCTTCGGAACGACCTATTCGTTCGGCGGCAAGGAGCTGGCTGTTGCAGGCGATTACAACGACACGGTGAAGAATGCACACGGTTGCGACAGCATCACGACGTTGCATCTGTCTGTTGACGAGATCATCGTGGTGAACCTCAATGAGACGATCTGTCACGGCACTACGTATCAGTTTGGCACGAAAGAACTGAGCGTTTCGGGCACTTACAAAGACACGACGAAGACGTTGGCGGGCTGCGACTCCGTTACCATTCTTGATCTGACGGTGAACGATTATATCCGCGCTGAAATCAACAGAAGCATCTGTTACGGAACGACCTATCCGTTCGGTGGCAAGGAGCTGGCTGTTGCAGGCGACTATAACGACACGGTGAAGAACGCACAGGGTTGCGACAGCATCACGACGCTGCACCTGTCCATCGACGAGATCATCGTGGCGAACATCAGTGAAGCAATTTGTCACGGCAACACGTACCACTTCGGTACGAAGGAACTGAGCGTTTCGGGCACTTACAAAGACACGACGAAGACGTTGGCGGGCTGCGACTCCGTCACTATTCTCACTCTGACGGTGAACGATTATATCCGCGCCGAGATCAACAGAAGCATCTGTTACGGAACGACCTACACGTTCGGTGGTAAGGAGCTGGCTGTTGCAGGCGACTACAACGACACGGTGAAGAACGCGCACGGTTGCGACAGCATCACGACGCTGCACCTGTCCATCGACGAGATCATCGTGGCGAACATCAGTGAAGCAATTTGTCACGGCAACACGTACCACTTCGGCACGAAGGATCTGAGCGAGTCGGGCATCTACCGCGACACGACGAAGACGTTGGCGGGCTGCGATTCCGTTACCGTTCTTGATCTGACGGTGAACCCTGTTTATAATACGCCGATCAGTGCCAGCATCTGCGAAGGCGGAAGTTACATCTTCTTCGGTGAAGAATTGACCGTCGCGAACACCTATACGCACATGCTGCAGTCAAAACAGGGTTGTGACAGCTTGATTACGCTGACGTTGACGGTGAACCCGGTTTACAACACGCCGATCTACGACACGATTTGTCAGGGCGAACACTACACCTTCTACGACGAAGATTTGACCGTTGCCAATACGTATACGCATACGCTGCAGTCGAAGAACGGCTGCGACAGCGTGATTACCTTGACGCTGACGGTGAATCCGGTCTATAACACGCCAATAGCCGCTACCATCTGTGAAGGTGATAGTTACACCTTCTTCGGCGAGGAGTTGACCGTTGCGAATACCTATACGCACATGTTGCAGTCTAAACAGGGTTGTGACAGCTTGATTACGTTGACGCTGACGGTGAACCCGAAGACTTACGGTGACACTGTGGCCGTTTCTTACGAGCCGTTTACGTGGCATGGGGTGACCTACAACGAATCCATTACGGAAGAGCCGTTCCCGACCTACACCATCGAAGGCGGCAACCGTTTTGGCTGTGACTCCATCGTGAGACTGCACCTGACGCTCTATCTCAAGACCTACGGCGACACCACGGCAGTGGAATGTGACAGCTTTACATGGCATGGCGTGACCTACTACGAGTCGATTACGGAAGAACCGTTCCCGACTTACACCATGGTGGGCGCTAACCAGTACGGCAACGACTCCATTGTGTCGCTCCGCTTGACCATCCTCGAAAGCTCCTACGGTGACACCACGGCGGTGGCTTGCGAAAGATTCACCTGGCATGATTCGACCTACACGAAGACACCTGCCACTCCTCCGACCTACACGATAGAGGGCGGTAATTATTTGGGTTGCGACTCCATAGTTACGTTATACCTGACGGTGTACATCCCGGAGAACCACTATGATACGGTCAACAAATGTGGTGAGACCTCTTACACTTGGCCGAGAAATGGACAAACCTATACCCAGAGCGGCGACTACACTTACGAGCATCACGAAGCCCACGACAACGTATGTGAGCACACGGATCACCTGCATCTGACGATAGGCGAGCCTACCGTGACGGAAACCAGTTTGATTCACTGTGGTCCATACGAATGGGATGGTGTTGTTTATGACACCTCCGGCTACTATACGAGAGTCTTCCAAGGTCAGAATGGTTGCGACAGTATTGTCATCATGCGGCTGGATATCAAAGACGGGATGGAAGTGGTCTATTTATACGACACAGTTTCTATAGATTCCTTCCCCTTCGATTGGCATGGTCATGTGATCACAGAACCGGGTCTCCATTCAGATACCGTCCATTTCAATGACGATCGATGCGACAGTGTTTATCACATAATTTTCTATGTGAGATGCGATTATCAGGTTGATGTCACATACCAGGTTACCCAGGCGCTCTGTAGCAACAATGATGCTAAGATAGAGGTGACAGGTGTCCTGAAGGATGGTGCCCCGAATCCTCACGCTCCTTTTATTTTCGGTTATGTCTCGTCCGGTGTTCCCGCCTTTGTGGATACGAATATGACCGGAACCCATGTTTACGATTCGTTGGCGTCACCTCGTATGCATGTGATTGTGGTCCGTGACAAAAACGATTGCTTCGTGTCGAAACAGATTATGATCTTGCCTAGGCCGCAGCCCGTTCTGGTGTGCCCGCCTACGATTGTGGATACTTTGGAATACGGTGAGCACTACGTCACGGTTGATCCTGAACGCCTCTCGCATCCAGAGATTATCAACTGGGATGAAACCCGTCTGCAGTACTTCGATGACGTTCCGCAGAATTACCAGTTTGTCGAAGGCGACAATGTGGTGACGTGGGAGGTCGTGGACACGGTGTGCGGTAACAAGACCTGGACCTGCGAGCAGCACGTTGTGGTGGTCTTCCCCGACTGTCCTGACGCGGTGGACTGCGAAGGCAACATCTATCACGGTATCCGTATTGACGATGACTGCTGGACGCAGCGCAACCTGATATCCCATCGCTACCAGAATGCGGATGCCTCCTGCGGTGACACGATCCCGTGCATCTACGAGTACAACAGCACGATGTTCCCGAACACGCAAGAGAATGTGGACACCTTCGGACGACTCTACTGCTTCGAGGGAGCTGTGAAGGACAGCATGATCAACGAAAACGGCCATATTCAAGGCATTTGTCCTTCGGGATGGTATCTACCTACTCCGGAGCAATATTTGGCCCTGAATGCCCACGGCGCAAGCGCTCTCAAGTCGCCGTTGCACTGGATTGACGGCGGCGGTGACAACAGCACGACCTTCACGTGGCTGCCTGCGGGCTTCTACAACGGTGCGCAGCAGCGTTACGAGGGCTTGCTCACCGACGGTTACTTCTGGTCCGTCCGGATCGTCAACGGCGAGGTGACCTCCGTGCCGATCTATATCCGTTACGACTGCGACGAGGTGAAGGAGCTCGAAACCTTCGAGGGTCTTGGCTACAGCATCCGTTGTATCAAGGAGCGGTAATCACCTTGTCGGATACTAGACATTAGAACAGGGACGTGCAACGCACGTCCCTGTTTTCGTTGGTTTCGTCAGCCTTGCGCTGCCAGAACCTCTTCTTCCGTAAGTCCGGTGATGCGGATGATGGTGGGGATGTCGAAGCCGTTCGCCATCAGGCTGAGGACGATCTGCTTCTCCTTTTCGGCACGACCTTGCACGATGCCCTGCACGATGCCCTGCTCGATGCCTTCGCGAAGTGAGTTTTCGCGCACGCATTTAAGGGCTTCTTGTACATCTTCGTATTCCAGTACGCTCTTCTTGTATTTTTTCTTTTCCATAGCCTCCGAAGTCTTTTTTATTTTGTTTTTTGATTGTTTGGTTGTCATAAAATTTTAGTTTGTTTTTGTTCCGCAAATATACAATTGTTTTGATCAAAATATTAATTTTCCAAAAAAAATTGTTTACTGCTTATGATCAGTATTTTACGACCTTGTAATAACAATGTATTGTATAAAAATTAAATAAAAATTCGTAACTCGGGAGGGTTTTGGGGGAGAATCCGCCTTGCAATGGCTCTGTAAGGCTGGCCTTCGGCCCATCTGCTTGCATCCCATCCTCCTCCGCAAGTACGTTCCTCGGCATCCCTATTGCCTGTTGCCTATTGCCTATTGCCTTCAAGTTTTCGACGCTGGAAGCGTCGTCTACTACGCCTGTTGCCCTGCCCTTGTGAGTCCGAGTTTCCGTTTGGCGGTTCTCGCCTCGGTTTCTCGGCGGGTCGGTGGGTTCCGGTAAAGCAGTCTGTTTCCCGCCAGGGCGGTCAAGCCAAACGGAATGGTGGAGGGTTGGCCGTTGTTGCCTGCTCTTGCGAGTTGCCGCGATTCCGATGTTGCCTGCTCTTGCGAGTTGCCGCGATTCCGATGTTGCCTGCTCTTGCGAGTTGCCGCGATTTCGATGTTGCCTGCTCTTGCGAGTTGCCGCGATTCCGATGTTGCCTGCTCTTGCGAGTTGCCGCGATTCCGATGTTGCCTGCTCTTGCGAGTTGCCGCGATTTCGATGTTGCCTGCTCTTGCGTGGAGCTGTGTTTCCGATGCCTCCTGCGATGACGAAATCGCCACCACCATTCCGTTTGGCTGGAAAAGGGGAGAGTGTCATCGCAAGGGCATGCAAAACCGAAAAACCGAGGCGTTGTCCCGTAAGCGCAGTCTGGCCAAACGGAATCCCGTGCCCGCCAGGGCGGACTCTTCCGTAGTGCCTGTCCTGGCGGGTTGCCATCTAAATCCCAGATGCCTTCGTTGTGGGCGCTGTCGTGTCAGCGTTGTGCTGCCATGACTTCCTCTTCCGTAAGTCCGGTGATGCGGATGATGGTGGGGATGTCGAAGCCGTTCGCCATCAGGCTGAGGACGATCTGCTTCTCCTTTTCGGCACGACCTTGCTCGATGCCCTGCTCAATGCCCTGCTCGATGCCTTGCTCGATGCCCTGTTCGATGCCCTGCTTGATGCCCTGTTCGATACCTTGCTCGATGCCCTGCTCGATGCCTTCGCGCAGAGAATTCTCTTGGGCGCATCGGATGGCGTCCTGCACGTCGGCGTATTCCAGCACGCTCTTCTTGTATTTTTTCTTTTCCATAGCGGTAAGTTTTGCGTATTTGCCATCCTCGAACAGCCCGCGGAAGATTTCGTCCTCCTGCGACAAATCCTGCTCTTCCATCTGCCCTATGTTTTTCAGGACGTAGGCCCACTTGTGCTTGTCGTCGGGAAACACCATGTCTTTAAGCTGACCGGGTTTTGACGCGGCAAATTTACTCAATTCTAAAAAACAAAAAATCATGTTGTCGGAAAAAACGTTGTTGTTCTCGTCTTTTAGTTGCACAACCTGAAAAAAATCGTCGTCTCCGTTTCTGGCCAACCATGTCGGGTGGTAGTCCAGTATGCAGAAAGAGATGGCCATCGGGATGTTGTAATTCAGGTCGCCCCGCACCACATTTCGGCTGATGAGCCGGCAGTTGTACGTGATGATTCTATTGCCGAAAAAGGTTTGTTGCCCCCGCTGCATTTCCACGATGACATGTTTCCTGTCGTTGGTGACTCCGTAGATGTCGAGTGCGACGCGCTTGATGTCTTCGGTGTCGCCGAGCAGCTCCGTGGGCAGGAAGGTGATGCTGGTTACCCCTTCCATCTTGTCGGGCAGGAAAGTCCGGAGCAGTGACAGCAGTCGTTCCGCTCCTCGCCGGTCGCTGCAGAAGAGTTTCTTGACACCGAAATCGGTGAGCGGGTTGATGTAGGCGGGCTTGAATTCCGTTTCCTTGGTTTCGGAATGCTTTTTTACTTTGTTTTTTGATTGTTTGGTTGTCATAAAATTTTAGTTTGTTTTTGTCCCGCAAATATACAATTGTTTTGACCAAAATATTAATTTTCCAAAAAAAAATGTTTACTGCTTATAATCAGTGTTTTACAACCTTGTAATAACAATGTGTTATATAAAAATTAAATAAAAATTTTGTAATTCGGGAGGGTTTTGGGGGAGAATTCGCCTTGCAATGGTTCTGTTGGGCTGCCCTTCGGCCCATCTGCCCGCACCCCATCCCCCTCCGCTATTGCCCATTGCCTGTTGCCTATTGCCTATTGCCTGTTGCCTGTTGCCTATTGCCTTCAAGTCTTCAAGTCTTCGACGCTGGAAGCGTCGTCTACTATGCCTGTTCCCTCCCCAAATCTTCCAAAACCACCTCGGAAATCTTCCAAAACCACCACAAAAACCACCCCGAAAACGCCCCGAAAATGCTCCGAATTAACGATTTTTAACAGAGTTAATATATTATAAATCAATACAATACAAAACCATTATAATTATATATTAACAATGTTGATAACGGTAAAGTATTATTTTGTACTTTTGCCGCCGTTTATTATGCCGGATTGTGACGTGAGATTTTTGACGTGTGATGTGTGACGTGTGACATTGGGACTACCCCCCAACTGCTAACTGCTAACTACTAACTACTAACTAACTATTTGCCGGCTTTCTTTCGATAATAAAAAAAATTAAAAAATATGAACCAAAACTCTACAACCAAGAACAACCAGGAAAACAACAACGGATACGAGGGCGTGTTTACGCGCGCGCGGGCGCACGCACATCCAGGCGCGCCTATATACGCGCACACGCACGTGAGCCCCAAATCCCTTTCCAGAATCCCTCTCTTCCCGTTGCTCATGGCCTTCGCTGTGGTGATGATGCTCGGAGTGGGGAATGTGTGGGGGCAAGTTAATATTATATCATCGGGTAATGTAATTGAATCTTCGGGCACGTATCAGGCTCCCACTGGCTACAAGATTACTAAAATTGAATGCTGGGGTGGCGGTGGTAATGGCTGGAAAAGTGGTAGTGCAAGTAAAGGAGGAACTGGCGGTGGCGGTGGCGGTTATGTTGCTACACAAGGGTTGAATCTGCCAACAGCCGCCCAAGTTACAGTGTCGGTCGGTGCCAATGCGGATTCTTATGTGCAGTATGGTTCCAATTATAAGATTACTGGAAAGAAAGGTTCTGATGGGTCTTCATCGGGCGGGGGGCAAGGTGGAACATATTCCATTACTGGATGGTCAAGGAGTGCAAATTACTCTGGCGGAAAAGGAGGAAATGGAGGTAATCGACTTACATTTCTTGGAACGTCATATTCTGGTGGCGGTGGACAAGGTGCTGGTTCTAATAGTGATGGAGATGGTGGTGGTAATGGTATTGCAGATGTTAGGAATGGAGATGGAGGAAAGAAAACGTCATGGGGTAGTGTTGTAAACACTGGAAATCCTGGAGGAAGTGCGAATGATTATGGCGCAGGAAATGGAGGCGCTAATGGCAGTAATGGTGCAGGTAGTGGTAAGAAGTATGGTGGTGGAGGCGGTGGATCCATCAATGGTAATGCAGGTGGAGGTGCAACAGGTTGTGTTATCATTTACACTGAACCGTGTCAAATCACTCTTTACGTTGATAATAACGATGGCACAGCTATTACATCCTCAACAAAAGCCTACGGCTCTTCGGTGACGTTGCCGACTCCTACGAGAACGGGCTACACTTTCATCGGGTGGTACCGAAAGAAAACGGACTACAACTCTACCAGCGACAAAGTTGGCGATGCTGGTGCTTTCCTTACATTGGATATCTCGAATTTCAGCATTACATGGGATGTCACAACTGGAGAAGATACGATTTATGCTCAATGGACTGTAAACACATACAAAATTGCTTACGAGCTTCATGGTGGAAGTACTGATGGTCAGCCGAGTGGTAAATCTATTACGTACGGCGCTACTTATGGGTCGGTTGAGAATCTGTTGTGGAATCCTACACGTACAGGTTATTCCTTTACAGGATGGTCTCTGCAGGAAAACGGTACTGTGCTGAGCGCAAGTGATGAATGTACATTCAATGGGGCGAATAATTCCACATTGACGCTTCACGCTACCTGGGATGCCTGCCCTGTTACGGTGACTTTAATGGATGGAGGCACTGTCTATGGAACTGATAATTATGATTACGATGAACAGTATTCTCTACCCGTGATTTCTAAGAAGGGTTACCATTTTGATGGATGGTTCACCCAGACTACAGACGGGAAACAGGTTACGGATGAAGATTCTTGTAACCAATCCACCATTCAGGGGTTGGATGAATGCGAAGGTGAACTTACCCTTTATGCGCATTGGAGTGTTTGTGCGGTGAACATTTCATATAATCTCAATTACGGGTCTTCCGATCCAACGGTAGTGACAGTTGATTATGATAAACTGAATACACATACAATACCCACACCAACCCGTCCTGGCTATACTTTTGATGGATGGATAACCTCTTCGAATGTGCCGGTTGGAGATCTGACAACACTGGAAGCAAATATTCAACCGGCCTCATCCGGCAATATCCCGTGTCCTTATTCCATAGAACTTACCGCGCAGTGGTCGGCCCGAGAATATACCCTCACGTTCCATGCGAACAAGCCCACAACAGCTGGTGATGTGGAATATAGTACGGAGTGTTTCAGTCCCAATGGTTTCGTGGATGGACAGTTCACCCAAAACCGAACCTACACCGATGAATCCGAGATAACCGTCTTTGCTAGCAATTGCATAGAAGAAATGACTCTTACAGGTTATGATTTCCTTGGTTGGTATTCGGTAAAGACGGTAACCCAGCCCAGCGATACAGCTGGGAAGCGGATGTATTATGACTCCACTATTACGGCGGGCAATCAGATTAATCAGATTAAGTTCCCAGCGAGTGGAAACGGGTCTATTGATCTCTATGCCCACTGGAAGGCAAAAACATACAACATTGTTCTCCACGCTGGCACAGGGGCACAATTTGCCAGCGGTGTTGGGGATACAACCGTGGTCGCCACCTACGATGCCACCTACGGAAGTATCACCGGTTGGGAAAATAACTTCGGGGTGAAGAAACCTGAGCATACCGTTATCGGCTGGTTTACTTCCGATGGTGATCAAAAGACGGGTGGTATGCCCTTCAATGGGGATGAAGTCAATGTGACCGAATTGTTCGCCCGTTGGGCTACGGCTGCCAAAATCCATTCCAACGGCGGTACTTTGGAGGCAGAGTGCTGTGACGCTATCACGCCAGTGGTCGAAGGCGAACTTTACACCATACCAGTAGAGGAAGAAAAGCTGGTTAATAAGAATCTGTCGCTTTGTGGCGACGACCTCAGCTGTATTACGAAGACAGGTTATAATTTGGTGGGTTGGTATTGGGAATCGGATTTCCAAACCGAGGTGGAATTTGACCAGAACTACATTCCAGATGGAGAGTTTTATGCAGACTGGACGCCCCGTCCGGTATATGTGGTGTTTAATGAAAACAAACCTAACGGTGTCGGGGCTGCAGCTAACGAGGTCACATGGAACAGTCCGCTGAATGAACTTGCCAATCATACCTGCACGACAGGCTTCTACGATGACGCGCATGTGTTTGCTTCCGATTTTAATGCTACAGATCTGTTGACACTTCCGGGATATACTTTCGGAGGCTTTTGTAAGGATCAAGCGTGCACAGACAAAGCATACAACACAGAGGCTATAGACGTGGATCATTTTGCTATCGCAAAAGGTGAAGACATTGATACGATTTATCTGTATGCCAAATGGATTCCCGATGAATACAATCTCGTCTTCCATGCCAATAACGGAACTGACGTGACTGTGGAGGCGAAGGTGGCGTTTGATTCGGCCTACAACACGGCGCATAAAAGCAATGGGGAGAAGGGTTGGAACACCCAGTTCGGTTTCACCAAAACGGGCTACAGTTTCGATGGTTGGTGGCTGGACGGAGCCACTGATTCTGTGAATGGTCAGACTCCCTATACCTGCTACAATTGTGCAGAACAGCACTTGCGTGCACATTGGAAAGCGAACAATTACTTGATAACCTACAATACGAATAAGCCCGGCTCCACTACGCCTGCCACGTTAGATCCCGACACCAAAGACGTCACATTCGACAGTCCCTACGGTACGTTGGTCGAACCCGAGTGCGATGGTTACACCTTCAAGGGTTGGTATTTGACCAAAGCTTTGGCGGATTTGGCTGGTGATGATTCCGTGAGGAGTACGGATGATTATACCATTCCGGATGACACAACGCTGTTTGCGGGTTGGAAAGCAAAGGACGATATTATGGCGCATTACCTTGGAAATGCACCGTCTGGGGCAACAGTAACCCCTGCTAATACCGATATTTTGGAAACCTTTGATTCGGTATATATTCAGCCTGAACAAGATCCTACTTGTCTTGGCTATGATTTTCAAGGCTGGTACACTGCTACATCTGGTGGCACAAAGATAACCGATTCAACGAACTGTACCAGAACAGATGAACATAATCTTTTTGCACACTGGAAGGCGCATCCATATACCGTGGTGTTGAATGCCAATGGAGGTGATTTTAATGGCGAAGAGACAGATACCGTGGAGGTTCCTTACTTGGCTTCGTTTATCAGTGTTGAAGGATGGAATGATAATTTTGGAGTGAGCCGCAACCATTACGATTTTTCAGGATGGTTTACTGAACCAAACGGTGGTGGAATCAAAATAGAGGGTAGCACTACATATGAGTGGACAAAAGACACTTCATTATATGCCTTCTGGTTACCAACGACAGTAGTTTGTACACTAGACTTGAACGGTGGTACCATCAACAATCCTGAGGAATGTCTTGCCCCTGCCGGAATTCCAGGTGTTACAGCTGGATCAGCCAGCCTTACTTACATCGGAAATAATAAATATACGTTTAAAGCAGTATATGGTAGTACTATAACGGCTGTTTTGGGCTGTAGTTTAAATGACAAGGTGTTTAATGAAGGTTATGATTTAACTTGGAGAGTTGAGGCCAAAAAGAGTCAGACTACAAATACTTCCATCAATGTTGATGAAACAACATGGACAAAGACAGATTTAAGTTATTCCTATACATTAAAGGCAATGTGGTCTAACCGTACCATTGTAATCAAACTTGATCCCCAAGGCGGTACGCTCACTTCACCTAACAACACCCCAGATTCATCATATACAGTTGGAAAATATTGGTATGGGTATTTGAAGGAAAAAAAAGATAATGATTTTAGTCCTAATGAATATACTTATGATACTGTTCGAAATGTTTATGGAAAATGGGCAGACGAACCAGAACAATATGCAAGCAGCACTGGAGCTGGGTACCATAGGTACAAATATCGTCCATTAAATACCAACTACCTAAAGGATCCCACTCGTACAGGTTACTTCTTCAAAGGATGGTTTACGAGTAAGAACTATGCAACTGGAGATTCGGTCGGGAACGACACAGTATTAAAGAAAGATTACAGCCATACCATATACGCCAAGTGGCAACCCCAGGTAAACCACATTTACGTGAAAAACTGTCAAGTGGCTACTTACTTCCCAAATACGGGTGAGTGCGGCGCGGCATATTCTTGGAATAATGATCCCTATTTCGATATTGTATATGACAGTCTGATGCAATCTACTGCCGGGTGGAATTGTCTGTCTGAAATCAAGAGAACGGGTTATCGTATTGATGGATGGTATTGGGATGAAAATTTGAATAGTCAGAATCTCGTTACGGGCACAACGCAATGGAATGTGGCTAACTGTCCGAATGAATCTACCAATGGTAATGGTGTGTTTTATGCGCATATTTGGCCGGACTGGCAAGCCAACGACTACACCGTCACCCTCCACAGCAATGGCGGTTATTTCAATACCGATGATACAGTCTTTACTGTGTTCTTCGATCAACAGTACGGAAATAAATTAAACTCAACGGCTGAGCAAGCTCCTGAGCGTATTGGATATATCTTCCGCGGTTGGTTTGACAACATGCAGGGCAGTGGCGATGAATATACCTATGATACGTATTGTACCACGGATTCCAACCATACCCTCTATGCCCGTTGGGAACCGAAGATTACGGCCAAGTTTGAGCAGGACAGTGCTACCTGTCATGGTTTCAATAACGGTAGCCTCACCGTCAAGATGACGGGTGGCGAAGGTAAGTTCAATGTGCACATTGAAAAGGAAACGGTTCACTATGACTCTATAGTGGTACGCTCCACGGTTGGAGACACGACGATTGTGAAGTTCGAGGGACTCACTGGTGGTGTGTGGTCCATTAAGATTTATGACACCATACATCCGAAGGACATTGACACTGTTACGGGAAAAGATCTTTGCCAATCCTTGGACTATGAGTTTGAAGTGAAGGAACCTGCGCTCCTGGCATTCGACAGCACTCGCGCCGATTCCATGGGATGCTATTCGAAGGGTAAAGTGTATGCCCGCATTACGGGTGGTACACAACCGTATGTCTTCACTTGGATTGGTTCCTCTGGTAACCCGGATCAGCAAGGATCTCGTCCTCTCTCGGGCTCGGATACCCTCATCAAGCAGTTCACATCTCAAGATGTCTATCTGTCGGTGACCGACGCGCACAACTGTCCGGCTGAGAAAGACACTGTGCACGTGTATGAGGCCGGCAACGATCTGGCGGACACGATCCGTCCGATCTCAGTGAACGTCTGTAGTGCACAGGAGTTCGAGGTGTCGCCTGTGGTGTTCAAGAAAAATGGACTTGAAGTGCCCTCTGGCACCCGTTATAGCTGGGAAGCCCCCGATGGCCTTGCTGACTTCCATACGGGCGATCGTGAGACCACCATCCACGACTCGATTCACAACAATACCACTACCTCCAAACTCTATTCCTATGAAGTTACGCCGTTCCTCGGCAACTACTGTCAAGGTCCGACCTTTGTCGTGACCGTGAATGTGGCGCCCGGCACGGGTGACGATACCACGCGGGTTACCTCTATTGTGGCCAATCCCGAATCTAACTGTGGAGGTGAATCGATCACGCTTACAGCTACTTTCAATCACGAGGTGCACAATGTGACCTACCGCTTGGTTGGCTATAATATGGAAGGGAACATGACTTCCAATAACAATGCAAATACGTCATACACAAAAACGTTTAATCTTCCAGAAATATGTGAAGATTCAATCACCTGTATCGTTTCTGCTACCGACCAGAGCAGTTGCAAGGTGCAAGGCAAGGACACGCTGGTGGTGAAGATACCGGAGTGGACCATCACCGCTGCTGCTGGTAGCGGAACTGTGACCTGCCTGAGCGATGCCGTGCGTCCTGACGATAAGCTGCCCGAGCTTGTGACGGACGGCTGCGGCAACAAAATCGACAACGTCAATTTCGAATACAAGGAGTTCAAGACGGATAGCACAGCATGGAGCAAGACAGATTCGTTCTCTTGCGCCGGCCAGGTGCGTTATACTTATAGATACTCAGCCTGCAACCATACTTCTGACACGTGGACATATACCTATACTGTCACAGGTATGAGTGCCAACGACACCATCGTGGTGGATAATCGTTTTGCGAATTATCCCACCACGAGCAGGGATACGATTGCAGATGTTGACACGAATCGATGCATCTTCCAGGTGCCTAATCTCAAGTCGGTGTTCCTGAACAGCATAGACCGTACGTCCACATGTTCTGCACCGGAAGATATAACCTTTAACCAGACTCCTGCTGCGGGCGAGTTCTTGACCTCCACGACCAATGTACAAGTGACCCTTATTGATGGTTGTCAACGCCAGAGCCGATATACGGTGAGAGTCACGGTGCCCACCCGTCCGACAATCAAGCCGATCGCTCATGGTAATATTCTCTGTTACGATGATACAACCTCGGCTACGGTGACAGTGAACCCTGGAATGGGTACGCCGAAATACGATTACCTTTGGAGTGATGTCAATGCCCAGACCACGGCTACTGCTAAGGGGCTTAAGGCAGGTGACTACACGGTGACGGTGACCGATGCCAACGGATGTAATGCTTACGGCTTTGTCTCCATCACCCAACCCACGCAGATCCAGTTCACTATTATGGCTCTGACGGAGGCTGGTACCGTTGCTGACTCGGTCTGTTATGGTGATAAGGTGGTGCTCACCGCCAGCCCGAACGGCGGTACCTACCCGTATACCTATCATTGGACCCCGAACATCGGCAGTGGACAAGTTACCCCGTCCCAGATTCTTACAAAAGATACTAACATATATACCTTACAAATAGAAGACGCTAACCATTGTCCTTCAGAAATCAAGAAGGATACGGTGCTGGTGAAAGCCCTGCCTCAGGTGGTCATTACGCCCGCCGACACGCATATCTGTGCAGGAGACTCGGTGATCCTCAAGGCTGTGTCCTACGAGTCGCTGACCTACAGCTGGGGCTCCAATACCAAAACCGTGAAACCTGATTCAGTGGTGGGTGTCTATCCATACTCGGTGACGGTGACACAGACCACGGGTTTGAAATGTGTGAACACGGCATCCACGAATGTGTCTGTATATACCTTCCCGACTACTACCATTATGAACCATCCTGCCGTCATTGCTGTCAACGACAGTGCGGTAGTGGGTGTGCGTCCACTGGAGAATGGAGAGAGTGTCACTTGGACAATTGAAAGGAATGTGGAAAACACTGGCGGTAATGCCAGCATCCTGACTCCGAATGTGACGGAGGGTGAGTCGTGCGAAGTGACCAACATCAAGATTCAGGCAAACGCCATCGGTACGATTCTCGTTTCTGCCACCATCACTCAGGACAATAACCCGACGGGATGTAACCAAATTACCGTGACCGACACCGTGAAGATCCGTCAGAGCGTGATTCATCTAGAGTGTCCGGAACCGGCACAGGATTCCATCATCTACGACGGTTTGGCTCACCATATTGAGACCACGCCGCTGGTGATCAACAATGCCGGTGACACCATCACGGGTTGTACTTTTACCTACAGCGTCAATGGTGGAAGCTTCTCTCCTGATTTTCCGGAGCGTATCCTTGCGGGTACCACGCAGGTGACCGTGAGAGCTTCCCATGATCAATACGAACCCAACACCTGTACCTACTCCCTCACCGTGAACCGCCGTCCTGTGACGGTGGAGGTGACCGATTGTGCTCCGTGGACCGGCTTGAGAGATACTATCTCCATGGTGATGGGTGACAACACCCAATACGCCGAGGGCAGTCTCCAACTGGTGGGCAATCACGTGTTGAGCGGCATGGTGATTTCCAGTACCGCTGCCGGTGGTGTCTATACCTACAGCGACACCGCCGATGTGAACACCGCCTCCAAGTCGGGTGTGATCGTGATGAACGGTGACGTGCCTATGACCGACAACTACGACATCAAGGTGAACGCCGTGCAGACCATTATGGAAATGCAGGTGACCTCCGTGAAGGGCGTGACCTGTAATGACAAGAGCAACGGTGAAATCACGGTGACGACCTTGCCGGCGAATGATACATATATATATTATATAGGCAACAACCGTAGAGACGATGTGCACATCGTCTCTACAGGGGTGACCTACGACAATCTCGCTGCCGGCACCTACAGTGTGTATGCAACGAGCGCTGACGGCTCTTGCCAAACCAACGAGGTGAAGAATGTGACGGTGAACGACATCGACCCGATTACGGTGTCTCCTGCCGACACGGCCATTGACATCTGCGCCGGTGCGGCGGTGGCGCTGAGTGCCAGTGCGAACGGCGGCAGCATGGTCTATACTTACGAATGGCGTGATACACGGAAGGACAGCGTGGTCGGTACGACGGCTACGGTGCTGAACGTGATGACGGCTGACACGACGGTCTATACCCTGACGGTGCGCGACTACAGCGACGCCGAGTGCTTCACTACGGCGAACTGCACGGTGAACGTGCGTCCGGGCTTCCCGACGAAGATCACCGCCGAGGAGGAAAGAGTCTGTATGAACAGCACACTTGTCCTCTCTGAGACCTTGAATGCCGAAGACGCTAACTGTACTTATCAATGGTCGTTGGGCGACAATGAGGACGGTGCCATTGTGGGCTCCGCCACCAACAGCACGGTGAGTGCACGCTGGGCTTCTGCGGGCCTCAAGCACGTCATCGTCAATGTGACGAACGACAGCACGGGCTGTGTCTCCACGGGCATCTACGAGGTGACGGTGGATACACTGCCGGTGGTGACGATCACCAGTGACCGCTGGAACATCTGTCCGGGTCAGGACAGCACGGTCTTGGCGGCTACGGTAGGCGAGAATATGCAATACATTTGGAATGCGGAAGGCAACCCTGTCACGAGTTCGATCAAGGTCGGTCTTGACGGTACCTATACGGTGACCGTTACGGATGGCAACGGCTGTGTGAGCACGGCGGCGGCCACGGTGGGTCGCTATCCGCTGCCGAGCGTGCAGTTGAATGGTGGCAACACCACCTTGAGCATCTGTCCGGGCCAGGAGACGGCTACCTTGACGGCCACTCCGGTGGAAGAGTTCACCTACATTTGGATGCGCGGCAATGTGATCATCCAAGGGGGTGATCCTCGGGTGACCCAACTGCAGGAACTCTCCACGGTGGGCTCCTACCGTGTGAAGGTGATCGACAGCGTGGGCTGCTATGCCTTTTCCAATACGGTGACGTTGAGTCACAACCCGATTCCTGTGGTGGAGGTGAACAACCCGACGATTTGTGAGAGCGGCGTGGCCATGTTGACGGCCAACGGCGCGGAAACCTACACATGGTCCCCCATCACCTATTTGACCTCCATCAATAATGCATACGCGGAATTCTCGGGTGCGGTTGCCGGTACCTATACGGACACGGTGCGTGGTGTGAACGGCCTCGGCTGTTGGGATACCGCCATTGCGCACATCACGGTGCTGCCGGATGTGGTGCTGATGGTGAATGACGAGCACTTGTTGAGTCAGAAGGTGTGCGCCGGCACGACATTGGACAGCATCAAGCTCCATGTCGAGAACGGTACGCTGCACATCCAAGGCAACCTGCCGCGTTACGTGGTCTTCCACGGCGATGCTGGTCTGGGCATCGGCAACGACACCATCGAGGGTGTTACCGACCAAGTGGGTACGTTCAACTACACCCTTGTGGCCGAGTCTAACCAGTCTCCGAAATGTCCTTCCAAGCAGTTGGAGGGTGTCATCAAGGTGAACCCGATTCCGGTGCTCACGCTTACGCCCGCCACGCAGGAAGTCTGTGCCGGCGGTGACATCGACACGATTATGATTACCTGTACCAACGGCATTCTTCCAGAGACGTTGGCAACACAGGGACTTACCTATAACCGCATCAGCGATGTTGAGGCCAAGGTGTTCGGCACCGTTACGGACGAGAGTCTGACGATTCCCGTGAAGGTGTCCAGCGACCAGACCGACCCAACCTGTGAGCCGGTGGTGGAGAACATCACTGTGACGGTACACCCGAATCCGGAGGTGAAGATCGCGCACATCGACGATGTGTGCCCGGCCGCCGGAACGCAAGCGGTGACCGCTAATGTGACGGTTCCGACCACGGGGGCTTACACCTACTATTGGACGGGTGATGTCTGGATTGACCCGATGTTGACGACTACCGAGTCCACCGCCAACGAAGTGATGGCCAACGTGCCGACAGTCTGTAAAGACAGCTTCGAGTTGCGTGTGGAGTTGACGGACGTTTACGGTTGTCGTAGCGTGGATTCCACGATGATGGTGGTGCGCGACACCACGGCGCCGAAGATCACGGCGTTGAGCAACCCCATGATGGCGAAACCCAATGGTAACTGTAAATATGAAATCCCGAATCTGCGCGATTCTGTGACGGTGACGGATGCCTGCCGTATCGGTGAATTTATCTTCGGTCAGGATGTGGCAGCCGGCACTTGGATGGATGCCAACACTCAGACGCAGGATGTGAAGGTGTGGGTAATCGGAGGCTGCGGTCACACCGACACCACGGTGGTCACGATCCGCAAACCCGAACCTGTGACAGTCTATATTACGGCTGCCGACAGTGTCTGTAAGGGCTCTGGCACGCCGATGACAGCTGTGGCAACTTCTGGTAACTACGGAAACATCACTTACACGTGGACCCCGAACACGGGTCTCTCGGCTGCCAATACGGCGGAGGTGGTTGCTTCCCCGCTGACCAACACCACTTACACGGTGACGGCCCGCGATGGTAACGGCTGTTTTGCACAGGCCAGCACCACGCTGTATGTCTATCCGTTGCCGGTGGTGACCATCACCGAAGTGCCTGTCCTTTGCCCGAACGCTGGTCAGACCACGGTGAACGCCCAAGTGGATAAGGGCGAGGGTAGGGGAACCTCCTTCATCTACCATTGGACTTGCGAAGCACTTAACTTCGAGGCTACGGATGTGAACGGTGAGGAGAATCAGCAGATTATCACGGATATCCCGAATACCTGTAATAGTGAATATACTTTGAACCTTGAAGTGACGGAGAACGGTCTGGGTTGTGTGGCCACGGCTTCCACGGTGATCACCGTGAAGGATGTGGTGAGCCCGACCATTACGCCGGACTTTGCTTCCGCCTGGGGTGTGACAACCGGTGGCGCAGGATGTGTCTATACGATTCCTGACCTTACGGATTCCAGCTATATTTATACGGACGCTTGTTCACAAACTTGGGACACCCTTAAGCAAAGTGTGCCGGTGGGTACTGAGATTGCCGAATCCACACCCGTCACGGTGACGGCTATCGATGCTTGCGGCAATACCGCCGAGACGGTGGTTTGGGTGAATGTGGTGAATGCGTTCGAAATAGATCCGGATGCCATTACCATTACGGATGTCTCCTGCTTCGGAGGACATGATGGTGTGGTAAGTATTTATGTACAGGATCAGTCGTCGTATACTTATAAGATTGATGATCGTGATTATGGTCAAACTCCTGTGTTCAATGAGTTGATGGCTGGTGTGCACTATGTTACGGTGAAGAACAGCAGTGGCTGTACTTCCACCTTCCCGGTGACGGTGGGAGAACCCGACACCTTCAAGATGACGCTCTCGACCACACCCGCCACCTGCGCCAACAACGACGGTACGGTGACCATGGTTGTGGAAGGTGGTACACCCAACACATCTGGTAAGTTCGGATTTGATTTCACTGGTACTTTGGAATACACTTCAAATGATACTATCTTCGATCAATATTCTGTTTCACCTGCCATTACACAAAACTTGCCCGTTGGTCAATATACTGTGATTGTTGAGGATAGAAAGGGTTGTACCATCACGGAAACTTTTGAGATTACGTTGAACAACAATCTGGTGATTGATGAGATTCCGATACCTAAGCCGACCTGTTCGGGTGGCTCCTTCGCCACGATTCCGGTGACGAGTACGCCGGGAACCACCTACTACACTTGGCCGCTTCCTGAGCAGAGTGTGGAGAACGGTGTGAGCGGTACGACTGCCGCTACATTGGAAGACGAGCAGACAACGGTGAATGGTCACAACTTGGTGAACAACACCAACGAACCGGTCTATTTGACCTATCATGTGACGGCCTACAACGGTGTTTGTACGTATACTTCGGATTTGGTGATGACCGTGACTGCCACGGTGCGTCCGCCGGTGGTGATCACCCCGATGGACACCATCGTTTGTCCGAGCGCCCTCGACGGCTTCCAGCTCACGGCTACGGTTTCCAACATCTTCTTTGCCGAGCATGACACGTTGACTTGGAATTTCAACAATGAACAGATGATTGTCCAACACCATGACAATCCTTCCACCAGTTTCACAGAGCATGTAGCGGTGAACATTTCCGCTTCCGAGTGCAACAGAATTTATCCGTTCACGGTGGAATACACTGACGGTACCTGTTACTCCAGTGAGGACGGCACAGTGACGGTGACCATTCCGAACCAGTTCACCGTTGTGGCACCCGAGCGTACGGATACGGTTGTCAGTTGTAAGGAGGATGTTATTGAGCCTCATCTGGTGCCCAGCAAGTGGCCCTCCTCCATCATTGACGGTTGCGGTCAGGTGATTGACACTTATAGCGATGTCGATTACCCGTGGCTTCCGGATATCTGCAACGGAGATGTGCCGTTTGTGTATACTTTCAAAGACTGCAGCGGAAATACGTTCACCTACACTTATACTTACCATATAGTTCGTTCTGCTATGACGTTGCCTGCAGAAGGTGCTGCCACGGTGACTTGCGAGAGCGATGCCGAGAAGCCGGACAGCCCCGGCAACCAGCCTGATGCATGTGGTAAGAGCGTCGCGCCAGTCTATCCCGACAGCACGGCCACGAACCCGAATCCGGTGCACAATGTGGTGGACGGCAGCGGTACGGTGACCTATACGTATACTTATACCACCTGTGACGGTCAGGTCTATCCTTGGCACTTCGTCTATACGGTGGTGCCCGATCCGTTCATCCCGTTCGACAATGTTGAGGTGAACCTCCATTGTAAGAGCGAGATGGCCAACAACGACAATCCGGTGCCCGTGCCCGACACGACTATCTGCGGCAAGCATATTGACTTTATGTTGAATGCCAACTACCCGCAGGATGCCTTCAACGGCGAGTGCGGAAGCCGTACCTACCGTTATGATTATCGAGTGAACGGCGAGAACTATGAGTGGTATTACATCGAGCAGATCGAGCCTCTGGACTTTGACATGCCCGCCAACCAACAGCGTGTGGTGGCTTGCTACTCCGAAATCAATATCGGTAACATTCCGTTGCCCACGGTGACAAACGCTTGCGGTTCGGTGCTCCAGCCGGTGAGCATGACCCCGGTGGTCACCCCTGAGGAAAGTAAATGGCACAAATGTGTGGATACGGTACGTTGTACCTACACTTACGAGGATTGCGTAGGACACTCCCACGAATGGGTTTACTCGTGGGTGGTGAAGGATACACTGGCTCCTCTGTTCGTCTCTTTGCCCGAGGTTGTTCCGGCACATCGTGATATAGCGAACGGCAATTGTGTTTACACCTATCCTTCTTTGGGAGAGATTGATGTGATTGCTTTTGCTGCTTGCGATTGGAACAATGCGCAAAGTGCACAGATTGTTTATTCTCAGGATCCTGATCCGCTATATGAATTTGACTATATCGAGCAGACAGAAGAGGTGCAGTACTTACCGATGTCTATCACGGCAGAGTCTGGCTGTCATGTTTCGGCTACTGACACGGTCTATGTGGAGGTCCCTGCGAAGTTGCGTCTGCAAGAGGTGCTGTCCGACCACAAGAACGTGAAATGTTTTGGTGGGTCTAACGGCGAGATCCGTGTGACGGCTACTGGAGGAACGCCGGTCTATAACTACAGTATCAGCGAACCTACGGCTACTCAGACGCAGTCCGGTTACTTCACGGGTCTGCCTGTGCCGGCAGACAGCACATACGGCGTTTCCGACTCTACCCAGCTCGTCTATCTGGTGACGAACGGTACCAATTATACCGTCAATGTTCCTAACGGTATCTGGTACGGTCACGATGTGGTCACCGTCACCGATGGACATGGATGTAATGTCTCTGACACCGTTGTGATTTCCTCCCCGGTGAAACTGGAGTGGGAAAATTGTCCTGACACGGTGGTCTTCTGCGCGGATCCGGGCAAGGATTACCACACGTTGATGTTGGGCGATGAATTTGTACCGCCGATACCGAGTACAACTGTCAATGCTCGTTTCTCCCGTACCAATTTCATGACTACATATAATGTCGGAAAGCCGAAAGACTTCAGCTACATCGCGAGAAACACATGTGGGGAGAATGTGACTTGTAAGTTCTATTTCTACGTCTTACCCAATGCCACGGTGAAAGATTCTGCCGACAATATGGTCCAGGAGGTTTGTCCGAACGCGGACATTGATCCGATTGTGTTCACCTTTGCCAATGCTGACAGCATTGTCCTTAGCGGTGCTCTGCCTGAGTCTATGGTGACATATAATACTACGCAGACCTCTGCGTATGCCACTGAGACCACGGTGACCATTTCCGGTAATCCGAATGTAACGACCTCTGCGGTTTACGACTACCTCTTCACGGCATACAGTCAGGCAAAGCCCGGCACCAACATTCCGTGCAGCGAGGTGTCTTACGGCGGTGTCATCACCATCCACGATACGGTGGCTCCGACCTTCACGAAACCGGCCGACACGGAAGTTTACGTGAACGCACAGTGTCTGGCGGACACCACGGCGGCCACTACTGGTATGCTGATGTTGACGGATGTGGAGGACAATTGCGCCGATCAGTTCACCATCACCCATCGCGATGAGATTGAGGCAGGCGATTGTGCCGGCTCATATATCGTCCACCGCGTATGGCGTGTGGTTGACCCGAGCGGAAATGTGGCGAAGAGCGACTCCATCCAGACGATTACCGTGCTGGATACGGTACGCCCGGTGATTACTCCTGGCTATCGTGATGTCTTCGCTGCCATTCCCAATACGAACTGTAATTCCGATGTGCCGAATGTCTGCGACTCGATCCTGAAATACGCTTCCGACAACTGCGGCGGTAACTTGAGAGCCGTGCAGCAGCCTGCAGCCGGTGAGGAGATCCTGGATGACATCGAGGTGACCGTTACCGTTTATGACGAATGTGACAACAGCACCTCTGTCAAGGTGAACGTGACTGCCTCTGGATTGGTGGCCATCATCATCGACAGTGTGGATGCCGGTTGTTATCATGAACAGAACGACGGATCCGTCTATTTCGCCCTCGAAGGCACGGAAGTGGCTTATTCGACCTTGTTCGACAATGTCAATATGGGCAGTGTTACCGTGGGTCCGCATATCTATGATTCGCTTTCCTATGGTCAGCACACCTTCACGGTGTTCGCCCAAATGCCGAACAGTACACAATACTGTCAGGCTACCAAAGCGTTCACCATTACGCCTATTGCTGAGATGTTGACGGTCACCGCCAACTCCAGCGAATGGGAGTATGATACCGAGGAACACGAGAACCGCAGCTTCACGGTGAAGTTCGGTGACGTGGTGATTAACGACAGCGTAGCTAGCGGTGCGACAGCTACCTTGCCTAACGGAGACCAGGTGACCGCAGTGGTGACTGGTGCCATCACGGATGCCGGCACGGTGGTCAATACCCTGAGCGATGTGGTCGTGCTGCGCGGCATGGATACGGTGACCTGCAAGTACAACCAGACGCTGAACAACGGTACATTGACGGTCACTCCGGCTGAGATTACCGTGACGATTACCGGTCATAACCTCACCGCCGACTATGATGCCACGGAGCATACCGTCAGCGGCTATGAAGTGGACATCACGGATGCGTTCTACACCGAGGCGCATTTTACCTTCGCAGGTGACAGCGCACTGGCTCGTACACTGGCGGGTAGTGACAGTATGCATCTCGCTTCCGACCAGTTCACCAGCACGTGGCCGACTCCGAACAATATCGGTTCAGTGAACTTCGTGGTGGCTGCCGACGGCTATCTGACCATCAACAAGATCAATGCAACGGTGAACATCGCCGGTCATAATGACATCGTGGATTACGATGGCGAATTGCATCAGGTGAACGGCTATGAGACGACCTTCAGCACGCCGCTCTACACCCGCGCCGACTTCAGCTTCGACGGTGACAGCTTGTTGACCCTCACGAATGCCGGTACGGTCAATATGAATCTTGCCCCGGCACAGTTCGCCAATACGAACAATAACTTCGATACGGTGACCTTCATCGTGAATGCGGATGGTTACTTGACCATCAACCCGATTGACGTGACGGTGACGGTTGTCGGTCATACCAGCACGGTTGATTATGACGGTGAACAACACGAAATCACCGGTTACGACCTTGCCTTCAGCACCGATCTGTATTCTGCCTCCGCCTTCACCTTCAATGGTGATTCCGCAGCTGTCAGAACAGATGCCGGTACGACGATGATGGGTCTTGCCGATACGATGTTCCGTAATACGAACGCCAACTTCGATGAAGTGACCTTCAACGTGACCGACGGTTGGATGAAGGTTGAACCGATTGACGTGACGGTGACCGTTACCGGTCATACCAACACGGTTGACTATGACGGTGAAGAACATGTAATCACCGGTTATGATTTGGCGTTCAGCACTCCGTTGTACACCTCCGCCGACTTCGACTTCACGGGCGACAGCACGGCAGCCAGAACGGATGCCGGTGTGACGGAAATGGTTCTCCACTCGGATGACTTCGAGAATACGAATGCCAACTTCGATGAGGTGACCTTCAACGTGACCAACGGCTCCATGACCATCAACAAGATCAACGCCACGGTGACCATTACGGGTCATCATAACGAGGTGGATTACGATGGTGAACAGCATGTGGTGAGCGGTTATGAGACGCAGTTCAGCACGCCGCTTTACACTCGCGGAGATTTCGCCTTCAACGGCGACAGCACACTGACCCTCACGAATGTCGATACTATTTATATGCATCTGGATCCTGCCCAGTTCAGCAATACCAACACTACGAACTTCAACCAGGTGACCTTCAACGTGGCTGCTGACGGCTACTTGATGGTCGACCCGATTGATGTGACGGTGACGATTGTGGGTGCGAACAATACGGCTGCTTACGATGGAAATGCACACCACGTGAGCGGTTACACGGCTACGGCTTCCACCGACCTCTACGATGTGGATCACGACTTTATCTTCTCTGGTAATGCTTACGCAGAACGTACGCATTATGTAGAAGGTGCTGACAATGACGGAAAGTCTGACATGGGTCTTGCTTCCGATCAATTCATGAATACTAACCATAACTTCGCGGAGGTGACCTTCAACGTGACCGACGGTTACCAGAAGATTAACAAGATCAATGCCGAGGTGACGATTACGGGTCATCACCATAGCGATATGTACAATGGACAGGAGTTCAGCGTCAGCGGCTTTGACACCGCTTACAGTACGAACCTGTACACCGGAACCGACTTTACCTTTACACACGCCGATAATGCGGTGCTCATCAATGGAGTGATTTCCGCTAAGCGCACGGATGTGGGTACCACGAATATGGGTCTCGCCGCCGAGCAGTTCGCCAACACGAATACCGACTTCGACACGGTTACCTTCGTGGTGAATGACGGTTACCAGACGGTGGAACCTAATGTGGCGGTGGTGACTATCACTGGTCATACGCGCACGGTGGATTACAACGGTACTGAGCAGCAGGTGACGGGCTATGATGTGGAATCCAACAACACGCTGTACAGTGCCGCCGACTTTACCTTCAGCGGAGACAGCATCGCCAAACGCATCCATGCCGGTACCACGGCAATGGGTCTTATGGATACGATGTTCCATAACATGAACGGTAACTTCGCTCAGGTGACCTTCCACGTGGCTGACGGTTCCATCACGGTGAACCCGATTGATGTCGAGGTGGCGGTGACGGGTAATACGGCTTCCCATACCTACGACGGCATGGCACACACCGTGACGGGCTACAGCGCCACGACCAACAGCGAACTGTACGATGTGGAACACGACTTCTGGTTCAGCGGCGACAGCACGGCCACCCGTACGAACGTGGTGGAAGGCACGGATGCTGACGGTAAGACCGACATGGGTCTCGTTGACACGATGTTCCATAATACGAACAATGACTTCGCAACGGTGACCTTCCTCGTGACGGACGGCTACCAGACGATCATGCCAGTTGACGATGTGGTGGTGACGGTCACGGGTAATCATGCTACGAATGTTTATGACGGCATGGCACACACCGTGACGGGCTACAGGGCTACGGCCAACAACGAACTGTATGATGTGAATCACGACTTCTGGTTCAGCGGCGACAGCACGGCCACCCGTACGAACGTGATGGAAGGTGTGGATGCTGACGGTAAGACCGACATGGGTCTCGTTGACACGATGTTCCATAACATGAATCCGAACTTCGTGACGGTGACCTTCGCTGTGACGGACGGTTATCAGACCATCACGCCTGTTGACGATGTGGTGGTGACGATTGCCGGTCGCACGGCTACGAACGCCTACGATGCTGTCGCTCACAACGTGAGTGGTTACGATGTGGTGGAGATCAGCAATACGCTCTACACCACTTCCGATTTCGAGTTCAACGGCACGGCAGCTGCTTCCCGTACACATGTTGTGGAAGGCGAGGATGTGGATGGTAAGACTGACATGGGTATCCATTCCAATGACTTTGCCAACACGAGTGCTAACTTCACCAACGTCACCTTCCAGGTGACCGATGGTTACCAGAAGATTACGCCGATTAACGCGACGGTGACGATCACCGGTCATCATCACAGCGACATGTTCACGGGCGATGAATATAGTGTCAGCGGCTTTGACACCGCCTACAGTACAGACTTGTACACTGGCAACTACTTCACCTTCACGCCTGCAGCGAATGCAGTGCTCATCAATGGGGTGATTTCCGCTAAACGTACGGATGTCGGTACTACCAATATGGGTCTTGCCGCCAACCAGTTCGTCAACCACAGCACCGACTTCGACACGGTTACCTTTGTGGTGAACGACGGTTACCAGACGGTGGAACCGAACTCTGCGGTGGTGACCATCACCGGTCATACGCTGACAGTGCCTTTCAACGGTGCCGAGCAGCAGGTGACGGGCTACGATGTGCAGTCCACCAACACGCTGTACAATACCGCCGACTTCAAGTTCACTGGTTCTGATACGGCGAAACGTACCTATGTCGGTACCACGCAGATGGTGCTCACAGAGGATATGTTCCAGAATATCAACCCGAACTTTGCCGGTAACGTGACCTTCGAGGTGACGAATGGTGCTATCACGATTCAACCTGTTGATGCGGAGGTGACGATTGTGGGTAAACACGATACGGCCGACTACAACGGTGCGGCACATACGGTGACGGGCTACACGGCTACGGCTACTCCTACATTCTACAATGTGGCAAGCGGCTTCACCTTTACCGGCAGCAACAGTGCCACCAGAACGGATGCCGGAACCACCTTCATGGGTCTCCCAGAGGGTCAGTTCCTCAATGTGGATACCAACTTTGCCAACGTGAACTTCCATGTGACGGACGGTTACCAGACCATCATGCCGATCGACGTGACGGTGACGGTGGTGGGTAATCAAGCCTCCAACGCTTACGACGGTCAGGAGCACACCAGTAATGGTTTCACGGCCACGGCTTCCACGAACCTGTACAAGGTGACGGGCGACAATGTTGACTTCACCTTCAGCGGAAACGCTACAGCTGCCAGAATGAATGTGGATACGACCTGGATGGGTCTCACAGCTGGACAGTTCTCCAACCATAACGATAACTTCGATACGGTGACCTTCAATGTGACTGACGGTTATCAGGCCATCACGCCGATTAATGCTACGGTGACGATTTTGGGTAATACGGCTTCCAACGCTTATAATGCCCAGATCCACACGATCAACGGCTACACGGCCACGGCTTCTACGAATCTGTACAAGGTGACGGGCAACAATGTTGACTTTACCTTCAACGGAACGGCTACAGCTTCCCGTACGAACGTGGTGGAGGGTGACGATGAAACCGGCAAGACCTTCATGGGCATCACCGAGGATGACTTCACGAACACCAACCCGAACTTCGCAACGGTGACCTTCCACGTGACTGACGGTTATCAACAGATCAACCCGGCTGCGGTGACGGTGAACATCAAGGGTCACACCGACAGCGTGTTCTATCTCGATGGGGTAGAGCAGCAGGTGAGCGGTTACGATGTGGTGTCGATTACCAACTCGTTATATACGGAGAACGACTTCTCCTACGTGGGCGGTGTGAACGATACCATCGCGAAACGTACCAGCGTGGGTGTCACCACGATGGGTCTTGCTGCAGAACATTTCAGCAACAAGAGTACGGACTACCATAAGAATTTCAACCCGACCTTCAGCGTGACCGACGGCTCTCTTACTGTCCTCTCACGTCATGTGACCGTGACGATTGTCGGTAATGCCGATACGGTGGTCTATGACGGTGAGTCGCACACGGTGACGGGCTACACGGTCTCTATCGACCAACCGCTCTACACCGAGAGTGACTTTACCTTCACGAAGAATGTTGGCTTGTCCATCGATTCTGTCACCACGGGTGAGAATGCCGGTACCTATGTGATGGGTCTGACTCCTGATCAGTTCACCAACAACAACCCGAACTATCTGGAAGTGGACTTCGTCATTGCACGCGACGGTTTCGTGACCATCACGCCGAAACCGATTACGGTGACGGTGACGGGTCATAAGGATACGGCTGCTTACACGGGCGCTGCTCACACGGTGACCGGTTATGAGATGGCGAATACAGAGACCTTGTACGATCTCGCCAGCGTCCAGTTCAACGGAACGGTGAACGACAGCACCGCTACGCGCACCGATGCCGGTACCACCTATATGGGCTTGGCCGCATCTCAGTTCGTCAACACCGATAACAACTTCAACGTGACATTCGCCATTGTTGATGGTTACCAGAATGTGAAGAAGGATACGGTGGTGGTGACCGTGAAGGGCGAACAAGATATTATGCGCATCTACAACGGTGCTGAGCAAACAATTTCTGGCTACACGATGAATTCCAGCGATCCGAATTATAATCCTTATGCGTACGTGACCTTCAATGGTACGGACACGGCTTATGGTACTGATATCGGAAACTATTACATGGGACTTACTGAAGATATGTTCAGTAACACTAACGTAAACTACCATGTCTCATTCACGGTTCTTGACGGCTATATGAGGATTGTTCCGAAGCAAGTGAATGTCTCCGTTGTCGGTAACAAGGGCTATTTCACATACGATGGAAGCACTACTCATGCGGTTCATGGTTATACGGTGACCGCTGACGATGATGCTTTCGATGTGAGTTGCATCTCTTATGTCGGTGGCGAAAACGATACGGTTGCTTCACGCAAGGAAGAAGGTGTTGCTTATATGAATTTGGATGACAATTTCAGTTACGTCAACTGTCAGAACAGCAACTATTTTGTTAACTTAAGCGTTCAAAATGGTTGGGTGAGCGTTATTTCTGCCGACTCTGTGGTGGTGTCTATCACCGGACATCGCGACACTGTGATGTACGATGGCCAACCTCACGTAGTGTCAGGTTACGATTGGGTGGCCACCAACCCCGACTATACGGCTAATGACTTTACTTTTGACGGTGACAGTATCATCACAGCAACAGCCGCGGGCGCCTATTATGGTGGATACACCGCTGGCAATTTCCATCCTGACGCCAATTCTGCTTATCAGCATGTCGGATTCCAACTCTTGAATGCGGGTGCTTTGCGGATCAAGTCGATTGATACCATGGTGGTGACCATCACGGGTAATATTTCATCGAAGACTTACAACGGTGCAGAGCGTACGGTGATGGGTTATACGGCTACGGCCAATACCGATATGTTCGATAGGAGCAAGATCGTGTTCACGGGTGACAGCACGGCTTCCCGTATGTCCGCAGGCACCACATACATGGGCCTTATTGCTTCCCAGTTCCGTTATGATGATCAAAACTTCAGCAACGTCATTTTCAATGTACAAGATGGTTACATGAACGTGACGAAAAAGGCACTGCAAGTGAGAAGCTACAACGACACCGTCTTCCACAAGGTCTATGACGGCACCCCGTTGGTGGTTTCTTACGATCAGCTCCAGTATATTGGTCTGGTTGGCACGGATGCTCTTACGCAAGGTGAGATTACCACAGAGAGTGCTGCCGTAGGTACTTACGTTTGCGGTGTGGGCCAGATGTGGTCATACGCCGATGACGAGAATGGCGTGGCCAATGCTAGCGGTTTCGGTGAACCTTCCGTGACGCAGAACTACGCTGTCGCCTTCAACTTGATGCTCCGCATTGATCCTGTGAACGAACTGACGGCTCCTGATACGGTACGGATTGTCCTGACTGAGGGTACTGCTGACACCACGGTGACGAACAATGTGATCGGCACGCCCGACAACGAATTGGTCGATAACGGTAGCGCCACGGTGGGCAATGACCTACCCGACCTTAACCCGCTGCCCGCCGACACGAACAAGGTGACTTGGACCATCTACGACACTGCAGGTCATCCTATGGCCACAACCCAGCAAGTGGTGATTGTGGTGTATGCACCTTGTGATACGATTGAGTACAACGGTTACGATTATCCTGCGAAACGTATCGGTTACCAGTGCTGGATGACCGAGAACCTGCGCACGGAGACCTACGATGACGGCAATGTTGTCGCCGATTACCATGCTTACATGGATAATCCGGCCAACCTGGAGAAGTTCGGTTACCTCTACACCTGGTATTCTGCCGTGCGTGTGGCTGAGAACGACAACGATGCCGAACCTGAGATCTTGACTGCTGCGAATGGCACCTCCTACATTCAGGGTGTTTGTCCTGAAGGTTGGGCTGTGGCCAGCGTTGCCGACTACGGTGTGCTCTACCAGCATGTGGGTGATGTCATCCTGCTGAAGGATGCCGGCGAAGGCTACTGGTATCCCGGCTCCGGCGGCGTCCTCCCGAACAGCGGCTTCAACTCCCGCGCCGGCGGTTTCTACAATGCGGCCAACAGCCGTTACGAGGACATTCTCACCGGTGACCACTATTGGAAGAGCGACAGCACGGCCGGCACCGTCAATGCCGCTACGGGCTTCATCAATTACTTCTGTGATGCTCCCGCCGATGGCCAGTCGCCCAAGACCGACCGCAAGAGCGTACGTTGTATTAAGAAATGGTAATATGTCTTTCCCCCTGTTGTAGAGACGATGTGCACATCGTCTCTACAACAGGGGGTTATAAAGGTTATGTTAAAAGGAAAAAAAATTGTGGTGGTGATGCCGGCGTACAACGCGGCGACAACCCTGGAGCAGACCTATCGGGAGATTCCGATGGACATCGTGGATGAGGTGATCCTGGTGGATGACAACTCCGCGGATGAGACAGTGGCCGTGGCTGAAAAGCTGGGCATCCACCATGTGATTCGTCATGAGCGCAACAAGGGCTATGGCGGCAACCAGAAAACCTGCTATCAAAAGGCATTGTCGCTGGGTGCCGATGTGGTCATCATGCTGCATCCCGACTACCAATACACCCCGTTGTTGATTGAGTCGATCTCGCACATGATTGCCAACGGGCTCTATCCGGTGGTGCTCGCTTCTCGTATCTTGGGCAACGGTGCGCTGAAAGGTGGGATGCCTCGTTACAAGTATTTCTTCAACCGCTGCCTGACCTTCTTCCAGAACCTGATGATCGGACAAAAACTGTCGGAATACCACACCGGTTACCGCGCCTTCACCCGCGAGGTGCTCGAAACCGTCCCCTTCATGGAGAATTCCGACGACTTCGTCTTCGATAACCAGATGTTGGCACAGATTGTCTATGCCGGCTTTGACATTGGGGAGATTACCTGCCCGACGAAGTATTTTCCGGAGGCCTCTTCCATCAATTTCCGGCGCAGTTGCCGTTACGGATTCGGGGTGTTGCTCACCTCGTTGCAGTTCAGGCTGCAGAAGTGGCATCTGGGCCGCTTTAAAATTTTCCGGGATCTGAAATAAAGAGGGCGTGACGCTCTCTTTTTTTTGTCTGTAAATAGTGCAGGTTTATGTAAAAATCGTATTTTTGCACATTTTTGTGTTAATAACTTTAGTGTGGAAAAATAAAATTTATAGATATGAAAATGCAGTTGATTATCAGGCGTTTAATGGCTGTTGTGGTGGCTGTGCTCTTTGCTTTCGGCGGAGTGGTCACCGCGCAGAATACGCAGCATACCACCGACACTCTCCATTACTCGGTGTTCGGGTGCGACAGTTTCTTGTTGGCGGCCAACAACACCGTCTATTATCATGATACGGTGGTAGAGATTGCACATCGTGTTGCAGATCAAGGTGTTATTTATGTTGCGCAACTGGATATCTATCAGATTTCCATCGGGACAAGCTATAATGTGAAGGATACCGTGCAGGCGGCTGTCTGTCCCGACATGTTGCCCTACGCTTTCAGGAGCAACTTTTACACAATGCCCGGCGACTACTTGATTCGCGGCACCACCGTGATGGGGTGTGACAGCTCCACGACGTTGTTGCAATTCCGGGTCTTTGAGAATCAGAACGACACGGTCCATCTGACCTTGTGCCACGATCAGACGGTTGTCTATTATGAGGACATCCCGTTTACGTCCCCCGGTATCTATAGCGCGCCGCTGGGTACGGACACCAACGGCTGTCCCATGATGCAGGTCTTTGTGGTGACCCAATACCCTATGCAGTCCGACACGGTGAATGCGGAAATTTGTCAAACCGCGCTTCCATACGTCTACCGTGGTATGGAGTTCAATGCATCGGGCACCTACCTGGTTCCTTATACAGATGCGCGCGGCTGTTCGGCGATGGATGTGCTGGAGCTGACGGTGAAACCGGGTGCAATGGAGCAGATGACGGTTTCGGCGAATGTTTGTGCTGCTGATCTGCCTTACGAGTATGAAGGCCATCTGTTCTATGAACAGGGAACGTTTTATGTCTTTTTGTACAACCAGTATGGGTGTGACAGCCTTTTCGTGACGTTGGTATTGAACGTTACGCAACCTGCTGTGGATGAGGTGACAGTGACGCTCTGTCCCAATGATTTCCCCTACACGTACGACTCTGTGCACGTTTTCGACCAGCCCGGACAATACTATATTGACGGCGATCCTGACTCATTGTGCTATCAATATACTTTGGTGACGTTGAATGCCTATCCTGCCGTGAACGATACGCTGGTTATGTGTACGACCGACAGCTCGTTCACTTACCATGACAGTCTGTTCACCGCTTCCACCATCTACACCTTCGTGGATACCAATTCGTACGGTTGTCTCGACTACCATACGTTGGATCTCACCCTCAATGTCCAGCCGGTGAAAGATACGGTTCATGCGACCATTTGTCAGTCGAAGGTGCCATACGAGTTTTACGGAACCGACTGTTACCAAACGGGTTACTACTACCATACGTTGCAGAACCAGAAAGGCTGTGACAGTGCGTTGGTGACGTTGCATCTGACGGTGACGCCCAATGCGACCTATTCGCAGTCGGTGGTCATCAGCCGCAACGGTCTTCCTTTCGTCTATCGTGACAGCCTCTACACGGAGACAGGCAGCTACAGCATTTGGAGCCCTGCCGCCACCGCTGCGGAATGCGACACGCTCTATGTTTTGAATCTGACGGTTCTCCCGGTCTATAATACGGTTCTGGATACCACAGTGTGTGCCAACGAACCGGTGGTTTTCCTCGGGGAAACCATCACTACGGCGGGTAGCCATCTTTTCACGTACCATTTTGCAGATTATGACAGTGTGGTGACCCTCGTCGTGCATCACAAACCCGTCTACCGTGACGCAACGGTGTATGTGTCGGTGGGAGAGTACGAACTGCCGTATCATTTTGCGGATACCGCTTATTCTACCGCAGGCTATCATGAGCGGACCCTCTCCACGGTGTTGGGTTGCGATAGTGTGGTCTCCCTCTTCTTGACAGTGATACCGGCGGTTACCAACTACGATACCATCCTTCTGGAGGCTTGTTCCAATGAACTTCCCGTGCTGGCCTATGACAGTCTTTTGTCGGCTGCGGGCACCTACCGCTATTTGGTGCGCACCGCCTCCAATCTCTACGACTCTGTCTTTTTTGTACGCCTGACGGTCAAGGAATCACCCACTTTGGTGCTGGCCGATACGGTATACATGTGTGTGGGCAATACGGCGACGGTGACGGCGCAATCCACCGGCAGTATCTATCAATGGAATATCGGTCAGACGCAATCCTCCATTACGGTCAGTCTGCCGGGTGCCTATTCTGTGACGGTTTCCAACGCCTTCGATTGTTCCGTCGCTGACACGGTGCAGGTTGTCCAGGTGGATTTGCCGAATGCGCAGATCCAGGGTGGCAACACGGTTTGCCGTGGCAACAGCTTGGTTTTGCGTGCCACAGGCGGTACCTCCTATTTGTGGGATGATGGCAGTACTACCGATTCCATCACCGTTTCTCCGAATATCAATACTACCTATTTTGTGACGGTTACCAACGCTTACGGTTGTTCACAGTCCACCAATAACATGGTGGTGGTGAGTACGCCTCCGGTGCTTACTGTGATGGGTCCGTCCGATATATGTGCGGGTAACAACGCTATGATGATCGTTTCCGGTGCCAACAGTTACGTGTGGAGCAACGGCGTGACCGGTGACCGTATCACGGTGAACACTCAGGGCATCTATACGGTGACGGGAACGGATATCAATGGTTGTCAGAGCACGGCTTCTATTCCGTTGACGGTGCATCCGCTGCCCACAATCAAGATCAACGGCCGTACCCTCCTCTGTCAGAACGGCACTACCACCATCACGGCCACGGGTGCTTCCACCTACGAATGGAACACCGGCGAGCTGACGCAGTCCAAGACGGTAACTTATGCAGACACCTACACGGTAGTCGGTATTGACCAATACGGCTGTTCGGCCTCTAAGAGCGTTACGGTGACGCAGGCTCCGGTGACGGGTACCATTACCGGCAATCGTTACTTGTGCCATGGACAGAGCACCACGTTGACGGTTTCTGACGATGGCAACAATACCTACCATTGGTATGACGGAAGTACTTCGGCAAGCATTAATATTACCGCTCAGGGCCTCTATTCCGTCACAGTGACGAACGCTTCTGGATGTCAGAACACCCTGTCGGTTCAGGTGAACGAGTATAACAATCCTACGCCTAACATCAGTGGTTTGCTGACGATTTGTGAGAGCCAGACCACTACGTTGCGCGCCACCGGTGGTTCCACCTACCTTTGGGACAACGGCAGTACGCAACCGCTCATCACGGTGAACGCCACCGGTACTTACACGGTGACGGTGACGGACCAGCATGGTTGTACGGCCTCTACTTCCGCTTCGGTCATCGTGAATCCCGAACCGGTGGTCAATGTGTTGGCGCAAACCAGCGTTTGTCAAGGCAGTCCTGTGACCTTGACCGCCATTTCCAACGCCAATGTCTTCAACTGGAGTAATGGTCAAAACACCGCCTCCATTACTGTGACCCCGATGGTCAGCACCAACTATACGGTGCTGGTGACGGATGAGAACGGATGTACGAGCACGGCGTCGCAGATGGTGACGGTGAACAGCCTCCCCAACGCTTACCTTTCTGCTCCGTCCACTATTTGTCAAGGCGACACGGCCACGATGACGGTGTCGGGTGGTATTTCGTACCATTGGAATACGGGACAATATTCTAGTACGATACGGGTGACCACCGGCGGCACCTATTCCGTGGATGTCTATGGCACTAACGGATGTTCCACGACGTTGCAGCAGAGCTTGGTGGTGAATTCGCTTCCGATGGCCACTGTGACCGAGAATGCCGAAATTTGTCGGGGCCAGCAAGCGACATTGTCCACGGATGCCCCAACGGGATGCACCTTCTTCTGGTCCACGGGCAGCCATCAGAGCCATATCACGGTTAGCGATGCCGGTACCTACAGGGTTACGATTACCAATGCCAACCAATGTTCTAAAGTCTATAGTTCAGAGGTCACCGTTCATGAATTGCCTGTGGTCAACATCACCGGCAACAGCGAGATTTGTCAGGGACAAACGGCTGTGTTGACGGCAATGTCTGATGCTGACGTGCAGTTCGTATGGAGCACGGGCGACCATAATGCTTACACGACGGCTTATTTGCCGGGACCTTGCACGGTGACGGCCACGAACAGTTACAACTGTTCCGCCACCGCATCGCGCACAGTGGTGGTCCACGAACTCCCGGCACCGCAAATCAACGGTAACACGATCGTCTGTAAGGGTTCCAGCACTACGTTGACGGCTGTTGGAGGTAGCTCATACCGCTGGGATACGGGCGACTCCTCGAATGTCATAGTGGTGACGCCCACGGTCAGTCGTGCATACGTGGTGACGGTTACCAATGTGTATGGTTGTGTGGCCAGCACGGCAGTGATGGTCACCGTCAACGATCTTCCGGAAATCACCTTCCAGGGTAACACCACCTTCTGCGAAGGCACCACCACCACGATTGTCGCCTCTGGAGCCAGAGACTATGCTTGGTCCACGGGGGCGCAAACCAGCAGCGTGGTGCTCAACAGTACAGGTACTTACCGTGTGACGGCTACGAATAATCTTAACTGTTCCAAGACGGATTCTATCTTTGTGAAGATGAATCCCAACCCTGTTGTCCTGATCAGCGGCACTGAACGTGTCTGTGCCGGCGGTTCGGGCACACTGACCGCGATGGGCGCCACCTACTACACGTGGGACAATGGTGCCGTCACGCCGACCATCACGGTCACCCCCGCCGTCACCACCAGCTATAGTGTGACGGGCTATGATACTAACGGATGCTCCTCCACCGTACAGAAGACGATTGTCGTGGAAAATTTGCCTAGCGTGCAGATTTACGGTGAACGCACTATCTGTCAGGGCAACACAACGGTGCTGTCTGCAACGGGTGGTTCAACCTACACATGGAGCACTGGCAGCAACTCTATGGCTATCGCGGCGACCCCGAATATGACCACTTCATATACGGTGACCGCATTCAGCAGCTTCGGATGTTCGGCAACGTCCACGGCTGTGGTAACCGTCAATGTGCTGCCTTCCATCATCTTCAACGGCAACACCTCCTTCTGTCAGGGACAGAGCACTACGATTACGGCCAGCGGCGGTAACAGCTATCTGTGGAACACCGGTGCCACCACCAGTTCCATCAATGTCTCCTCACCGGGTGTTTATCGTGTGAATGTCACCAACTCCCTGAACTGTATGCGCAGTGATTCTGTGGTTGTGACCATGTGGGAGAATCCGACCGTGAACATCAGTGGCGTCAGCCTGATTTGTGACGGCAATGCCACGCAGCTGACGGCCAGCGGAGCCGACAACTATGTATGGAATACCGGCGAGAATGATTCGATGATCACCGTGATGCCCACGCAGACCACCACCTATCTGGTGACTGGCACGGATGCCAACGGTTGTATGGCAACGGTCAGCAAGGTGGTCAATGTGGAAGCTCTTCCGGATGTACACATCTCAGGTCTTCTCGCTATATGTCACGGCACGTCAACCACCCTTACGGCTTCTACGGCCAGTGCTTACGCATGGAGTACGGGTGAAAACACCCAGAGCATCACGGTGGGCGCCCAAGGTGCTTATACGGTGACCGCCACCTCCGCCAACGGTTGTCAGGCTATGGCTTCCGTGACGGTTGAGGACAACCCGATGCCGTCCTTTACCATCACTGGTGAGAGCTTCTTCTGCGCGAACAGTTCTGCAACCGTCGCCGCTACAGGAAACTATGACTTTGTCTGGAGCACTGGCGACTCTACGGCCCAAATCACGGTTACGCAAGGCGGTGCCTATTCCGTGACCGCCACTAACGAGTACGGCTGTTCCCAAGCATTGAACACCGTGGTAACGCAGCTGCCGATCCCCGTGCTTTATATCCAAGGTGCTAGCACGCTCTGTCAGGGCGCTTCCACCATTCTGTATGCTTCTTCGGATGCCATGCAGTTCCTGTGGAGCACCGGCGACACCACTCCGTTTGTGGAGGTGGTGCCCGACAACACCCTCTATTCCGTGACCGCCACAGGCGAAAACGGATGTGTCTCCACGGCGCAACATCAGGTGACGAGCTTGCCCACCTATGAGGTGGAGTTCTCCGCATCTGTATGTCAGGGCAATAGCTATAGCGGCAATGGTTTCGTAACCCCTGTGATGGATACGGCAGGCACGTACCTCTTCAGTCGCACCGAGCAGACTGTTTCCGGATGTGACAGCATCATCTACCTTAACTTGACCGTGGATCCGATGCCGGTTTTGGACACCATCACCGGCTGGCCGAACATCACCCAATATGGCAACAGCATCTTCTTTGTGGATGAGGAAAACTGTTCGGATGTCACTTATTACGAATGGCGTATTTCCAACTTGAACTGGCACCTTTTGAACGAGACCACCTCTCGCGTGACGGTGGAGGTGAACTCCAATGGAACGGCAGTGCTCACCATTCGGGGCGGTAATCCTTGTGGATTCACGGAGCAATCCATCAACCTCACCTGCAACGTAGGTATTGAGGACCATCCGGAACAGACGTTGGTGAAACTCTATCCGAATCCGGTGCACCAGTCGCTGTTCATCGACGTGGACAACGCCTCCGAAATCGCTAAGGTGGCGCTCTTCAATGAGGTCGGTCGTCTGGTCTACCAAACCGATTGCAACGACACCCATCTTGAAATCGACTGTTCCCGCTTCGCCAATGGCCACTATACCGTGCAGTTCCTTGACGAAAAGGGTAGGAGAGTGGAGAGCCGGAAGATTATTGTGAATAATAAGTAGGATTAGGAGCTTAGGAGCTTAGAAGCTTAGCCCTCTAACCAATAAACTTGTAAGCTAGTAAGCCTCTAAGCTACTAAGCCCTTAAGCTAGTAAACCTTAAAATAATAAACCTTAAACCAAATAAATGGAATACAACTTTAGAGAAATCGAGAAAAAATGGCAGGAAAACTGGAAAGAAACAGGCCTGTATAAAACAGAAATAGATCACAGCAGACCGAAATTCTACGTGCTGGACATGTTCCCGTATCCGTCGGGTGCGGGTCTGCATGTGGGGCATCCGCTGGGCTATATCGCTTCGGATATCTACGCCCGCTACAAACGTCAGAAGGGTTTCAACGTGCTGCACCCCATGGGCTACGATGCTTTCGGGTTGCCGGCAGAGCAGTACGCCATCCAGACGGGACAGCATCCTGCGATTACGACGGAGAAAAACGTCAACCGCTATCGCGAGCAGCTCGACAAAATCGGTTTCTCGTTCGACTGGGACCGTTCATTTAAAACTTGCGACCCTGACTACTATAAGTGGACGCAATGGACTTTCATCCAGTTGTTTAATTCCTACTACTGCTACCAAGCGAACCAAGCCCGCCCCATCAGCGAGTTGATGGAGGCTTTCGCCGCCAATGGTACCCACGGCTTGAAAGTGGCGGAAACAAAACCGTTGGAGTTCACCGCAGAGGAGTGGAATGCCGCTTCCGAAAAGGAGCAGCAGGAAATCCTGATGAACTACCGACTGGCCTATCTCGCCGACACGTGGGTGAACTGGTGCCCGAAACTCGGAACCGTGCTCGCCAACGATGAGGTGGTGAATGGACTTTCTGTGCGTGGCGGTTTCCCCGTGGAGCGCAAACTGATGAAACAGTGGATATTGCGTGTCTCTGCGTATGCGGAACGTCTGCTGAAAGGTTTGGATAAGGTGGATTGGACCGACTCTCTGAAGGAAATCCAGCGCAACTGGATCGGCCGTAGCGAGGGCGCTGCCGTTTGGTTCCCGCTGGCAAAGGAAGGCCAATTGGACTGGAAGAAGATTTACATGGGCGGCAATGTCGAAGGTGTTCAGAATGAGATGGCCTTCGAGATTTTCACCACCCGTCCCGATACGATTTTCGGTGTTACGTTCATGGTTTTGTGCCCTGAACATGAGATGATTGCGCAGATAACTACACCTGAGCAGAAATCTGAGGTGGAAGCGTACGTCAACTGGGCCAAGAACCGTTCCGAACGTGAACGCCAAGCGGAAGTCAAGAAGGTGAGCGGTGTCTTCACCGGCGCTTTCGCCATCAACCCCATCACCGAGGAGCGCATTCCGATTTGGGTGAGCGACTATGTGCTGTCCGACTACGGCACCGGCGCCATCATGGCCGTGCCCGCCCACGACAGCCGCGACTTCGCCTTCGCAAGACATTTCAACCTGCCCATCCGTCAGGTGGTGGCACCCGCTGTGGATGAGCTCAGCGATCCCGACACTTGGGAAGAGTCTATGGACAGCAAGACCGGCGTGAGCGTCAACTCAGGTTTCATTACCGGAATGTCCGTCAAGGAGGCTGGCAAGGCCGTCATCGAGAAGATCAAGAAGATGGGCATTGGCTACGGCACGGTCAACTATCGCCTGCGCGACGCTATCTTCAGCCGCCAGCGCTATTGGGGCGAACCGTTCCCTATATATTATAAAGATGGTATGCCTTATCCTGTGTCAGAGTCTGAACTGCCCGTACTACTTCCCGAGGTGGACCAATTCCTGCCCACCGAAACTGGAGAGCCGCCGTTGGCACGCGCCAAGGACTGGACCTACAACGGCTACCCGCGCGAGTTCAGCACTATGCCCGGATTTGCCGGTTCCAGCGCCTACTACTTGCGCTATATGGACCCGAAGAATGATAACGCATTGGTTTCCAAAGAAGCCGATGAATATTGGCAGAATGTGGACCTCTACGTCGGCGGCGCGGAACACGGCACCGGCCACCTGATTTACGCCCGTTTCTGGAACAAGTTCCTCTTCGATATGGGCGTCAGCTGCAAGGACGAACCCTTCCAAAAGCTGATTAACCAGGGTATGATCCAAGGTCGTTCCAACTTCGTCTATCGTATCGTCGGCACCAACAAGTTTGTGTCGCTGAACCTCAGAAAAGAGTACGAAACCACGCCTATCCACGTGGATGTCAACATCGTTCATAACGATATTCTTGATATCGAAGCCTTCAAGAATTGGATGCCCGACTTCAAGGATGCCGAGTTTATCCTCGAAAATGGACAGTATGTCTGTGGTTGGGAAGTCGAGAAGATGTCCAAGTCGAAATATAATGTCCAGAATCCCGATGATTTGGTGGAGAAATACGGCGCTGACACGTTGCGCATGTACGAAATGTTCCTCGGACCGGTCGAGATGGCCAAGCCGTGGGATACCAACGGTATTGAGGGCGTCTCCCGTTTCATCCGCAAGTTTTGGAAGCTCTACTTCGATGCGGAAGGCAACTTCGCCGTCACCGACGAAGAGCCGACCAAAGGTGAGTGGAAATCGCTGCACAAGACTATCAAAAAGATTGAAGAGGACAACGAGCGTTTCTCCTTCAATACGGCCGTGAGTGCCTTCATGATTTGTGCCAACGAGTTAGGCGATGCCAAGTGTCACAAACGCGCCATTCTGGAGCCGCTCTGCATCCTGATGTCAGCTTACGCCCCGCACATTACCGAGGAGTTGTGGTCGCTGCTTGGACATGAGGAGTCTATCCTGAAAGCTGCCTATCCGACTTACGATGAACAATATATGGTGGAGGATGAGTACCTCTATCCCGTCTCCTTCAACGGCAAGATGCGTTTGAAGATGTCCTTCCCGGCCAGCTATACGCCCAAGGACATTGAGCCGCTGATTCTCGAGAACCCCGACGTGCAGAAATGGCTCGCCGGCGCCACCCCGAAGAAGGTGATTATCGTGCCGAAGAAGATTGTCAATATCGTGTTTTAGGCAATAGGCAAAAGGCAACAGGCAAAAGTAGGGGCGTATCGCATACGTCCTCGGATCAACAGCCAATAGCCAATTGTAGAGACGCGATTAATCGCGTCTCTACAGCCAATAGCCAACAGCTAACAGCCAATAGCCAAAGGCCAGAATGAAGCAAAAAGATTTCGTCTTTAATCTCTGTCTCCTCATATTCCTGAACCTTCTCGTTAAGCCGTTCTGGATGCTCGGCGTGGACGTGGGGGTGCAGAACAGTGTGGGGGCGGAGAACTATGGACTCTACTTTTCCATTAACAACTTCGCTTTGCTGTTCTACATGGTGTTGGATATGGGGACAGCCAATTTCAATAATCGGAACATTGCCCGGAACACCCAACTGCTGGACAAGCATCTGTCGAATATCATAGTACTGAGGATTTTGCTCGGTTTGGTCTATTTTGCTGTCATTTTTGCGGTGGGTGTGCTCATCGGTTACCGTGGCAACCAACTCCGTCTGCTTTTTTGGATTGGGCTAAACCAATTTCTGAGCGTTTTCCTGCTGTATCTGCGTTCCAACATCTCTGCGCTGCTCATGTTCAAGACCGACAGCGTTATTTCGGTGACAGACAAACTGTTGATGATTCTGTTTTGCGGGATGTTGCTGTGGGGGAACGTTACGGATCAGCCCTTCCGCATCGAATGGTTTATCTGGAGCCAGACGGTGGCCTACCTGATCACTATCGCCATTGCTTTGGGCATCGTGTTGAAGAAGTCGCATATGCGACGACTGAATTGGAATCCTGCGTTCTTCATCGTGATTTTGAAGAAGAGTTTCCCGTATGCGCTCGTCACATTGCTGATGGCCTGCTATTACCGCATGGACTCGGTGATGCTGGAGCGGATGCTTCCCGCCGGAGTGGGGGCCGAGCAGTCGGGCATCTATGCATCCGCGTTCCGTCTGTTGGACGTACTGACGATGGTCGCCTACCTCTTTTCGGTTATCCTGCTGCCGCTTTTCTCCAAAATGCTGAAACAGAGAGAGGATGTGGTGCCCGTGGTGCGCACCAGTTTCTCGCTGCTTTTCCTATTCTCGGTTTCGGCGGTTGTGATATTGTACGTTTATCGCGAACCCGTCATTCAAGCGTTTTATCCGGATATTGTGAACGAAAGCGTCCCCGTTTTCCAATGGATTATATTCGGGCTGATTCCGATTTCGATGAATTACCTCTTTGGCACGCTGCTTACCGCCAATGGTAGCATGAAGCAATTGAATATCATCGCATTGGTGGGTATTGTGATTAACGTGACCGTCAACCTGTTGTTGATTCCGCATATGCAGGCCTGCGGCTCCGCGGTGGCCAGCTTCTGCACGCAGTTCACAGTGGCGCTGGCGCAGTTTTTGCTCACGTTGCGCATCATCGGCATTCCCTTCAAGTCGTTGCCGTGGCTCCGTTGCCTGATTTTCGTCGCTGTCTTGGTGCCAGTCTCGGTCTTTGTATATAATACATTGTCTATCAATGCAATATGGTCGATACTCCTCCTTGCAGTTGTGGCTCTTGCGCTCGGGTTTGCCACTGGACTGGTCAATGTCAGGGAATATGTGAGATTCTCAGAAGTTCGAAAATAAAAATAACAACGAATCTGGAGTTCTGAAGGCGTGGTCGAGAGACTGCGCCTTTTTTTTCGAAAAAAAAACAATAGGTGCAGTGGGATTCGAAAAAAAATGTATTTTTGCGGCTTGGAATATAATGTAAAATAATATAAGTATGAAAAGTAACTTTTCCTCAATGAAATTGGTTGCCATTTTTGCTTTAATGGCTTGTTTCACAATGGGTTATGCACAGTGCGACCAAGGCAATGTGTATGGCCAGCGTGGTCAGAAAGTCGGTATCGCCATCGTGAAGGCCGACTCCAATGGTCAGCATGTTGCGCCCACAGCCGCCATGACTCTCCCCACTTTCAAGGGTGGTAACAAGGCGATGTGCCGTTACATCAACAAAACGAAAAAGTACCCCATCAACCTGAAGAACCAGAAGATTTCCGGTACCACCACGGTGCAGGCCAAGGTTCTCAAGGACAGCACCCTGACCGACATCGAAGTGATCAGCAGCTCCGGATATGAGGAATTCGACAACGAGGCTCTCCGCGTCGTGAAGTCCTTCCCCAAAATGATCCCCTCCACTCAAAGTTGCGAGGCTCAGGACATGATTGTCCAAATCCCCGTCACCTTCATCTATGAAGAGGAGATTGCCGCTGACAAGAGAAAAGCTGAGATGGAAGCTGCTAAGAAAGACTTGGTGAAGCCCATCACGCTCTATTTCGAGAACGACCGTCCGGATCCGCGTACCAAATCCGAGACCACTACCTCTGAGTACATGGAACTGTACAACACCTACATGTCTGCGCAGAACACCTACGTGACCAATGCAGGTAAAGGCCTGACCGGCACAAAGAAGACGGACGCTGAAAATGCTGTCAAATCCTTCTTCAACGACTCTATCCAAACCGGTCATGACCGTCTGGTGAAGCTCACCAACTTCATCGTGGAAGCCCTCAAGGACGGTCAGCAGGTCGAATTCACCATCAGCGGTTTTGCCAGCCCTGTAGGCGGCAACGACTACAACAAGCTCCTTTCCGCTCGCCGTATCCAGAGCGTCATCAACTACATGTCACGTGCGCATAACGGTTATCTCGCTCCCTACCTCAACGGTTCCAAATCCGGTCTCACCATCCATCGCGATCCCGAAGGCCAAGTGGGTAGCTTCAACACCACGGCCGTCCGCGAGACCGTCTATGGCCTCCAAGCCGCCAAGGACAGAAAGATCACTATCCATAGCATTACGGTTAAGTAATTTATACAACTTTAATATTTAGAAGGGGGAGCCGGATTGGTTCCCCTTTTTCGTTAATGGATAATGTCCATTATCAATTATCCATTATCAATTATCAATTAGTTGAGGATCAATACATTACGTCTAAAAACTAATACTCCTAAAAAAAATATCGCCAACCTGTTGGGACTAAAAGAAAAAAGTGTATTTTTGCAGGCTTTTTGAAGTGGAATGCAAAGGCGAGTGGAGTAGAAGGGTTTGAATCGCGTAACTATTTGATTTCACGGACTGTAATGATTATAGGGTAGAGTAGTGGAGATGGAAATTTATGGTTGCGTTTATGAGAATAGTTGCATTTTTTCTTCGAAAATGGACTATTTTTTTTTGAATATTAAATAATGTAAATAAATTTTAGAAGGGATGAAAAAGATTAAAATCACACAAGTAAGAAGCGCGGTTGACAGACCCGCACGTCAAAAAAAATCTTTGGAAGCATTGGGCTTGCGCAAAATGCATCAAACAGTTGAACACGAAGCCACTCCTCAAATACTCGGCATTGTGGACACTGTCAAACATTTAGTCAACGTAGAAGAATTATAATTTAGTAACCAATTGAATATTAAAGAGATGGATTTACACAATTTAAAACCGGCAAAAGGATCAACACACAGAGAACGCAGAATAGGCAGAGGACAAGGTTCCGGAAAAGGCGGCACTTCCACCCGTGGACACAAGGGCGCACAGTCCCGCTCCGGTTACAGCCGTAAGATCGGCTTCGAAGGCGGTCAAATGCCTATCTATAGAATATTGCCCAAGAGAGGTTTCAAGAATATCAACCGCGTTGAATATAACGCCATCAACGTCAGCACCCTCCAACAGCTCGCCGAGAAGCAAAACCTCGACCGCATCGATCGTGAAGTGCTCGTGAACAACGGTCTGGCCAAGAAAAACGACCTCATCGCCGTCCTCGCAAAAGGCGAACTGAGCGCGAAAGTGCATGTCGTGGCCGACAAGTTCTCCGCCAAGGCGAAGGCCATGATCGAACAGTGCGGCGGTACCGCTGAACTGGTGAACGCCCCCGCAGCTGAGTAATATCATTAAAAAGTCTTTACAATGAAAAAATTCATCGAAACCATTAAGAACATATTCAGGATTGAGGATCTGAGAAAACGCATTCTCTACACCCTCTTCATTATCCTGATATATCGTCTCGGCGCGCACGTGGTGCTCCCCGGCATCAACCCCGGCGCCCTCTCCGCATTCTCCAGCGCGGCCCGCGAAGGTCTCCTCGGAATGCTCGACCTCTTCTCCGGTGGCGCTTTCTCTAACGCCTCCATCTTCGCTCTCGGTATCATGCCTTACATCACGGCTTCCATCGTGGTGCAGCTGTTCACCCTTGCCGTTCCTTATTTCCAGAGACTGGCTAAGGAAGGTGAGAGCGGTCGTACTAAAATCAACCAGATCACTCGTTATCTGACTGTTGCCGTGCTTGCAGTGCAGGCTCCCGCCTACATCGCTCAACTCACCGGTCAGTTCCCCGGCGCTGTGGCTCCCTCTATGCTGGAAACCCGTATCCTCGGCTTCTCCGCATTCGCTATCTGCGCCTTCATCCTGCTGATTTCCGCTACCTTGTTCATCATGTGGCTCGGTGAACGTATCACCGACAACGGTATCGGCAACGGTATCTCCATGATCATTATGATCGGTATCATCGCCCGTCTGCCTTTCGCACTCAAGGCTGAATTTACCGCCCGTATCACCGAAATGAACGGCGGCCCGATCATCTTCATCATCGAGATCCTCCTCATGATGGTGATCATCGGTCTTTGTATCATGCTCGTCCAAGGTACCCGCCGTATCCCCGTCCAATACGCAAAGCGCGTTATCGGCAACAAACAATACGGTGGTGTCCGTAACTATCTGCCCCTCAAGGTGAATGCCGCAGGCGTGATGCCTATCATCTTCGCTCAGGCGCTGATGTTCATCCCCTTGACTTTCGTGAACATCTCCCAAGAGACCACCAGCGGATTCTTGAGCAGCTTCATTGATTATAACCGTCTGGGTTACAACGTTGTGTTCTTCCTGATGATCATTGCCTTCACCTATTTCTATACGGCAATCACCATCAACCCGCAGCAAATCGCTGAGGACCTCAAGAAAAACAACGGCTTTATCCCTGGCGTGAAACCCGGCAAGCAGACTGCGGAATACATCGACAAGATCATGTCCCGCATCACCCTGCCCGGTTCTATTTTCCTCGGTATTGTGGCTATCCTTCCCGCCATCGTGCGTATGTTCGGTGTCAACCAACAGTTCGCTCAATTCTTCGGCGGTACCTCCCTGCTGATTATGGTCGGTGTGGTGCTGGATACCCTGCAACAAATCGAGAGCCACCTGTTGATGCGCCACTACGATGGTCTGACCAAGTCCGGCCGTATTAAAGGTCGTACTGGCGGCGGCATCTATGGCGGTCACATGTAATAGATAAAAAGACTGAGAAGAGATGTTCAGAAGAGTGAAATATAAGTCGGAAGCTGAGTTCGCGAAGCTGAAGGAAAGCGCCAACGTGGTGGCGGTGACCTTGGCGGAAGTTGCCAAGTGCATCAAGCCCGGTGTGCCGCTCACTTACCTCGACCAGGTCGGTGAACAGTGCATCCGCGACCACCATGCGATTCCTTCCTTCAAGGGCTATGAAGGCTATCCGGCTGCTCTCTGCCTCTCGGTCAACGATGTCGTGGTGCACGGCATCCCCAAACCGGGTCAGTACCTGCGCGACGGAGACATCATCTCCGTGGACTGCGGTGCGCTGCTCGACGGTTATCACGGCGACTTCTGCTACACCTTCGAGGTGGGGGAGGTGGCTCCTACGACCCGTCTGCTCCTGCAACGCACTAAGGAGTCGCTGATGAAGGCCATTGAGGTGGCTAAGGCCGGTAACACCATTGGTGACATCGGTCACTGCGTCGAGCAGTACGTCGGACAGTTCCGTTACGGTGTTGTCCGTGAACTGTGCGGCCACGGTATTGGCAAGGACATGCACGAGAAACCCGATATCCCGAACTATGGGGTCAAGGGTTCCGGCATGAAGCTCGCTCCGGGCATGTGCATCTGCATCGAACCGATGATCAATCTCGGCAGTCACAAGATCGTGATCGAAAACGACGGTTGGACTATCCGCACGCGCGATGGCAAGCCCTCGGCTCACTTCGAACATCAGTTGATTATCACCGAAAACGGTACCGAGGTCATCTCCTCCTACAAACCGTTGGGTGAAGTGATTGGAACAGAAGAATTGTATTAAAAATATAGAGATATGGCAAAACAATCAGCAGTTGATATTGACGGAGAAGTGATCGAAGCCTTGGGTAACGGTCAATACCGTGTGCGTCTGGAAAGTGGCCACGAAATTCTGGCCCATCTGTCCGGTAAGATGCGTATGCATTACATCAAGATCATCCCCGGCGACAGAGTCCAGGTGGCAATGTCCCCGTACGATTTAACGAAAGGTAGAATCACCTACCGTCACAAGAATTAACAAAAGGGCTGTAAGCCCGAAATATCCCAGGGTGAACGCAGTGAGCCCTGGGGGGAATAAAAATGAAATAATTAAAATTAGAATAAAATGAAAGTTAGAGCATCAGTCAAGAAAAGATCAGAAGATTGCATCGTGGTGAGACGCCATGGTGTGGTGTATGTCATAAACAAAAAGAACCCCAAATTCAAACAACGTCAGGGTTAATAGGCAAATAAATAATTAATCATCATAAAAAAACATTAAAGTAATATGGCAAGAATTGCAGGTATTGATTTACCTAAAAACAAACACGGTGAAATCGGCTTGACCTACATCTATGGTATCGGCAGAAGCACTGCCCAAAAGATCCTGACCAAAGCCGGCATCAGTTGGGACAAAAAGGTAAATGAATGGAATGACGATGAGTTGGCATTGATTCGTGGATTAGTGAATGAATTGAAAGTGGAAGGTCCGCTCAGATCCGAAGAGCAGATGAACATCAAACGTTTGATGGATATCGGTTGCTATAGAGGCATTCGTCACCGTTTGGGTTTACCGGTGCGCGGTCAGAGCACCAAGAACAACGCACGTACGCGTAAGGGCCGCAAGAAAACTGTCGCCAACAAGAAGAAAGCGACCAAGTAGTAATTAATCACGGATAGAAGAAAATTATCAGTATGGCAAAAAATACAAAATCAACGAAAAAGAGAGTTGTTAGAATCGAGGCTCAAGGTAAGGCTTTTATCTACGCTTCCTTCAATAACGTTATCGTCTCCCTCACCAACAACGACGGTCAGGTGATCTCCTGGTCTTCCGCTGGTAAGATGGGATACAGAGGTTCTAAGAAAAACACTCCCTACGCAGCCCAAATGGTGGCTCAAGACTGTGCGAAAGTGGCCTATGATCTGGGTCTCCGCAGAGTGAAAGTGTACGTTAAGGGTCCGGGACAAGGTCGTGAGTCCGCTATCCGCTCCATCAACACCACGGGTATCATCGTGGAAGAGATCACGGATGTCACTCCGCTGCCTCACAATGGCTGCCGTCCTCCTAAACACAGAAGAGTATAATTATTATTGTTCATCAAAGAAAAAACATAGAATATGGCAAGATATACAGGACCCAAAACGAAAATCGCAAGAAAATTCAAGGAACCCATCTACGGTCCCGACAAATATTTCGAGAGAAAGAACTATGCTCCGGGTCAGCACGGTCAATCTCGCAGACGCACGAAGCTGTCTGAGTATGGTATGCAGCTGCAAGAGAAGCAGAAAGCGAAATACACGTACGGCATTCTGGAGCGCCAGTTCCGTAAACTGTTCCAACAGGCTTCCCGCATGAAGGGTATTACCGGTCAGAACTTGATGCAACTCATCGAGTCCCGCCTCGACAACGTGGTGTTCCGTCTCGGTATCGCCCCCACCCGTAACGCTGCCCGTCAGCTCGTCTCTCACCGTCATATCAATGTCAACGGCGTGATCTGCAACATTCCGTCTATGTTGTTGAAACCCGGTGACATCGTGGAGGTTCGCGAGCGCTCCAAATCACTGGAAGTGATTGAGAACTCTCTGAGCGGCAAGGCGATGAATTTCGCATGGCTCGAATGGGATGGTGCGATGAAAGTTGGTAAATTCATGCAATATCCTCAGAGAGAGGAAATCCCGGAGACCATCAACGAGCAAGCCATCGTCGAGTTGTACTCCAAGTAAGGGTTAAGGTTTAAGGTTTAGGGTTTAAGGTTTAAGGCAACCCGATAATCATAAACCATAAACATTAAACCATAAACATTAAACCAAAAGATAATTAAAACAAACAAATATGGCAATCTTAACATTTCAAAAACCCGATAAGGTCATCATGAACGAGGCCGACGATTTTCACGGCATATTTGAATTTCGTCCGCTGCAACAAGGCTTTGGCGTCACCGTCGGTAACGCTCTCCGCCGCGTGTTGCTCTCGTCATTGGAAGGCTATGCCATCACCTCTGTGAAAATAGAAGGCGTTTCGCAGGAGTTCTCATCCATACCTGGCGTGATGGAGGATGTGCTCGACATCGTGCTCAACCTCAAACAGGTGCGCCTCAAGAACAAAGTTGACGGTTACACATCTGAAAAGGTGTCTATCGTCATCAGTGGACAGGAAACCTTCACCGCCGGAGATATCAACCGCTATCTCAACTATTTCCAGGTGTTGAATCCGGATTTGTTGATTTGCCGCATGGAACCCAGCGTTCGCCTGAACATGGAGATCACCATCGACAAGGGCCGCGGCTATGTGCCCGTTGAGGACAACCGCCAGCTGCACGATGGAATCGATGTGATTGCCGTGGATTCGACGCATACCCCGATCCGTAATGTCAAATATACGATTGAGCCCTATCGTGTCGAACAGAAGACCGACTTCGAAAAACTGATCATCGAAGTGGAAACCGACGGTTCCATCCATCCGAAGGACGCCATCCAGGAAGCTGCGAAAATCCTGATTCAGCATTTTGCACTCCTCTCCGACGAGAACATCTCTTTGGAGGCTCAAGAGGCGCCCGACAGCCCTGAGGTGATGCAGGACAGCGAGAAGAACATCCGTCAAATCCTCCAATCCAAGCTGATTGACATGGATTTGTCCGTGAGAGCTCTCAACTGCCTGAAATCCGCTGAGCTGGAGACTTTGGGTGATTTGGTGGCTTTCCACAAAGCCGATTTGCTCAAATTCCGCAACTTTGGCAAGAAATCACTCGCCGAATTGGAGGAGCTGGTGCACAACAAAGGTTTGGAATTTGGTATGAATGTAGAAAAGTATAATATAGATAACGAATAGAAATGAGACACGCTAAAAAAATTAACCATTTAGGTAGAACAGATGCCCACAGAAAGGCCATGTTGTCCAATATGGCAACCTCTCTGATTATGCATAAGAGAATCAGCACCACCTTGGCTAAGGCTAAAGCGTTGAGAACCTACGTGGAACCCATCGTGACCCGTTCCAAAAACGACACGACCCACTCCCGTCGTATGGTTTTCGCCGAGCTGCAGAACAAGTATGCGGTTACCGAATTGTTCAGAGAGATTTCCCCGAAGATTGCTGAGCGTCCGGGCGGTTACACCCGTATCCTCAAGACCGGCTTCCGTAAAGGTGACAACGCCGAGATGTGCATCATCGAGTTTGTAGATTTTAACGAAACCTACACTGTTGAGAAATCTAAGAAGAAAACCACCCGTACGCGCCGTAGCAGCAAGAAAGCCGCTGCTCCTGCCGCTGAAAACGTGGTGAACGAAGCTCCCGCTGCAGAAGAAGTTGAAGCTCCCGCAGCTGAGTAATCCCTATTGGATTATTGTTAAAACTAAAACGGCACCTTTTCGGGTGCCGTTTTTTTGTGCTTGTTGGTTTTGTGTTTTTATTTGATCTTCCGACCTGTAGAGACGCGATGAATCGCGTCTCTACAAATCAGTCCGAACGGATTAATATCCGAAGATTTCTTCTAATGACAATGTCGTCACTTTGCCGTATTTCTCCAAACCCTTCAGATCAACTTCATCCTTGTTGCCGAGAACGACCACCACTCTCTTTTGACCCTTGATGTAGGATTTGTTGAAGTTGGTGACGTCTGCGATGGTCATCTTCTGGAGAGCGTTGTAGTTGACTCTGTCCATCGGGGCTTTCAGCCCCATCTCTTCACAAGTAAGATAGTAGTTGATGATGCTCATCTTGCGGGTGCGGTTGGTGCGGTATTGGGAAATGAGAGAGGTCTTGGCGAGGTCGAAGTTGAGTTCTGACACCGGCATATCATCCAGCAGATCGGTGAAGGCCTCCAAAGCATCCATCAGTTTGTCGTTTTGGGTGCCGATATGGGTCATGTTGTAGTTGTACTTGCCTTTCTTGCTCGGTTCCACATAGTAAGCTGCTGCAGAGTAAGCCAAAGAGCGTTTTTCGCGGATTTCTTGGAAGACGATAGAATTCATGCTTCCACCGAAATACTCGTTGTACATTTCGATTTGTGGACTGAGTCCCCAGTTGGCGGGAATGGAAGTGCTGAGCTGACGGCACATGGACTGTTTGGCATCGTAGTGCGCGAAATAGACCTTGTTCTCCTTGGTGGACAAACGATCGTAGTCAGGACCCATTTTGGCAGGTCTGGCGGCAGGATGTACGCTGTGCTTCGCAGTAATAACCTTCTGCAAGTCGTTGAGGCTCAAGTCGCCATAATAGAGGATGCGCTGCGGCTGCGAGGTCATGGTCTTGATTTGGTTGATGACATCCTGTGCTTTGAGCTTTTGTACTTCTTCGTTGGTTACGAAATATCTGCGGATATTGTCCTTGCCGTAGGAAGCATAGCGTAGCATGTTCTGGAAGATAGCTTGCTGGCGTGATTTGGCATCGTTACGTGATTTGATCACATCGGCGATAGAGTTTTGGACGGATTCTTCGGAAATCTTGGGATGGTTGAGGATGTCTTCCACAATAGCCATGGCTTTTTCCATGTTTTCGCTCAGACCGGAAATTCTAACCGTAGCGTATTCAGTGCCGAAACCAATGCTGTAGTCGCAAGCGAGGTCGTACATCTGACGGTTGATTTGGCTGAGGGTGCGGTTTTCGCTCTCCAGCTGATCCAAGAAGGAATTGGTGATGCCAGCGTTTTTGTCATAAAAGGAACCGTAATTGTAACGGTAAACCAATTGGAAGCGGCCGTTTTCGGTGTTCTGCACATAGAGAATTTCGTTGCCGTTGGCCTTGCCCTTCTGCATGTCCTTGTTGAAGTCCACGAAAACAGGCTCGATGGGGTTCACTTTCATGTTCTTGACCTCTTTCAGGAAGGCACTTTCCACATCGCGGTTCATCACCACGGGCGTGATTTCAGGTTTTTCCACTTTCTGCACATTGCGTTGTTCACCCTGACGTTTATATACGATTGCGTAATTGTTGTTCTTGAAGGTACGTTTTGCGAAGTCGATGACATCTTCCTTGGTCACCAAGCTCATGTTCTCGGTTTCGTTGATGACATCCTGCCAGCTTTGATGAGAGAGGTAAGCAAAGGCCATCGCCATGGCACGGTTGGAATTGCTTTCGAGACTGGTCATGTCGCGGAGTTTGCGGTTGTTGATGGCGGCGGTGAGCAGATCTTCGTCCCAGTTACCGGACTTCAGAATCTCGATCTGTTGCAACAACAGGTCTTTCAGTTGCTCAAGGGTTTGGCCTTCTTTAGGTCTGCCATAAAGGCGGAAGTAAGCGTAGTCGTTCATGTCGCTCACGCTGGAAGATGCAGACATTGCGAGCTGTTTTTGGTTGATGTTTTCGTCGATGATACCGCAGGAGCCGTTCATCAGCACGGCATCGGCCATTTCAGCGAGAAGCACGTCGCGAGAACCGGTACCGGACTCGATGCGGTAGCCGATCTGCACGTTTTCGGGTTCAAGACCATAGACATCCACCACCTTCACCTCGCGGATCGGTTTCTCGTGTACGTAGGTGAAATCGGGAATGTATCGCGGCTGAATCTTACCGAAGTATTTGTCAATCAATTTGATCACCTGATCGGGATCGAAGTCGCCAGCCATTGAGATACAATAGTTGTTGGGTACATAGTAGGTGTAGAAGTGCTTGTTGATGTTGGTCAGAGAGGGGTTCTTCAGGTGCTCGATGGTGCCGATGGTGGTCTGTGTGCCGTAAGGATGGTTCGGGAACAGCGCCTCGTTCATCTTTTCGTATGCGGTACGGCTGTCGTTGGCCATGTTCATATTCTTCTCTTCATAAACGGCCTCCAGTTCGGTGTGGAACAAGCGGAAGACGGGGTTCGCGAAGCGGTCGCTCTCAATCATCAGCCAACGCTCGACCTCGTTGCTCGGGATGTCCTCCTGATAGACGGTCATGTCGTTGGAAGTGAAAGCGTTAGTGCCTTGTGCGCCGATCATCGACATCATTTTGTCGTACTCGTTCGGAATGGCATACTTGGAAGCCTCGTAGGAAACGGAGTCGATCTGATGGTAGATGGCCTTGCGTTGGGCGGGGTCGGTGGTGTGGTTGTACACCTCGTAGAGCGCCTCAATCTTCTTGAGTTGCTCCTGCTCTTTGGCCCAATCCAAAGTGCCGAAGTGGTTGGTACCCTTGAACATCAGATGTTCGAGGTAGTGAGAAAGGCCCGTGGATTCGGAGGGGTCGTTTTTACTACCCACGCGCACGGCGATGTAGGTCTGGATGCGCGGCACGTCCTTGTTCACAGACATGAAGACTTGCAACCCGTTGTCCAACGTGTAGTGAATCACGTTCATCGGGTCGTTCTGATAGGTCTCCTTGTGGTAATTCTGCGCAAATGAGCTGAAGGTCAGGAGACAGCAGACCGCCAGCAGCAGAGTTGCGATAAAGTTGCGTTTCATAATGCTTGACTTGTGTTTGATTTGTATTATTTTTTGATGAATTTTTCGGTATAACAATTGTTGTCGGTGAAGATTTTCACGACGTAAACGCCCGGCGGGAGGGAGATGATGTCTATTCTGGAATCAGGATTAACCTCAGAGAGCACTAATTTACCCACCATATCGTAAATTTCCACGTTTTTGGCCTCAGCCAATGTGATATTCAAAACATCATTGGCAGGATTCGGGTAGATGTGGGCCTCCTTTCTTTCGTATGCGGGCACATCTACATTCAGGAAATGCACGTCGAAAGAGGCTTGGTTGCCGCTATATTGAATATTGGTAATCTCAAAACTGTTTTCAGGAGTGCCGTCGGTGAGGAAAGGATGTGGGTTGGTGGTAGGGCCGAAAGAAGTATGGATGCCATTCCCGAATGCCGCTGAGTTGATTAATCCATTAATCGTGTCAATGCTGCTGTTTTGACGGAAAATCCAGTAGGTGTGCGGTTTTTCAAAGAAGTCAAAATAGCCATTGCCGGAGTCGTATATGTTATCGAGGTCAACATTGTCATACCATCTGCCGATAATTACACCGCTTTGGGGCGTGTTTTCCATGAAATCGTCGCAATTGCGGTACTCAATGGTAAACCATTGGTCAGGATCAATAGAAGAACGGATGAAATAACAATTCTGCTGGTCAGAAGAAGTGTTGCTGTTGACAACATAGTGCCCGTCTTCCGTGATTTCAATGGGCTCATCCACAATTCCCAAAAACTTGTGTTTGATAATAGTAGAGATTTGTTGCAGATTGCTATTTGCCATTTGATCCCAAGCTCCAACGGGCATAACATTGTTCATGTAGAAATAGTGGTAGAGATCGGGTATGCCTAAAGAGTGCGCCATCTCGTGACTGAACACATTGGCGGTGAAATAGGGACCCGAATTGGCGAATTCAAAGTTGTAGACTTTAGGGGTCTTTCCGTTGATGGTGATCTGGGCAATACTATCGGTGGCGAAGTCCATGTGCGGCCACAGTAGGTCGTTCCAATCGCCGACATTACCTTTGATGATAAAACTGATGTTGTCGATAAATCCGTCGTTGTTACCATCTAAATTGGTAGAATAGTCCACCAAATGCATGGAATCAACATAATGCAACGCCCTGATTAGCAGTTTCTCTTCTCTGGGATTGATGGTGTCCATGGCTTGGGGAGGGTAACCTCCCGGGTTTGTCTCGCTTTCGGGTTGGAAATACCAACGCGGCATCGAGTCTTGATAAGAGACGATGGTGGAGTTTTGGATGTTGTTGGTGTAGATTGTGCGATAATTGAGCTTCCCGTAAGTCATCGTTTTGTAATAGTTGTAGACCGAAATATTGTTGGGCGTTGTATCGTTGAACATCTGGTCGATAGGTTCCAGAGACTCGGTGAATTCCGGATCGTCCGCAAAACGGATGAAGATAACCAAATTGGTGAGCGTTGTGGGTTCAGTTCGGCTCAATCGGATATGAGGAGCCATATTGCGATTTTGAGGCGGACGCGGCGGCCTCATCGGAGAAATGGTGTCTGTAGGTGCCGAAAAGCCGAACAGGACAATCATATTGAGCAGCAAGGCAAGAAGCGTTTTCATATCCTTTTTTATCGATAATTCACAATGATTTAATAACGGAGCGCAAAAATATACTTTTTGCAATTCCAGCCGTTTGATGTTGATAAGTATTGATATTTAGCGTTTTTGTCCATTTTTCATACACCGTTGTCTCCAAATTAGACGGTGGAACGTGATGAGGATGTTGGTTATTTTGTTGAATGTCAGCGGGATGTGCGTTTTGGCACGGTTTTGGAAGTTAGGAGTTACGAGCAACCCCAATATAAAAAAACGGCTTCCTTAAGCAGCCCCGTAGGGGCAAGAGCTTGGTAGCCAGGGGTAAGGCGCGATGAACGAGCGCCGCCACCCCTGGAATGATGAAGAGGCAAGACGCGCGAAGCGCAATTAACCCCACATAAGGCGAAACCGCAATGTGGGGATGACAATAACGAACATCAAAACAATGATACGATTAGAAAACATCAGCAAAAGTTTCCGCTCGGAAACAGTGGAAACGAAAGCGTTGCAAAACGTGAATATGGAGGTCCGGAAGGGCGAGTTCATAGCCATTACGGGCCCTTCCGGATGCGGCAAGACCACGCTGCTCAACATCCTCGGACTCCTCAATACCCCCGACTCGGGCCGCTACTGGCTCAACGGCCGCGAAGTCTCCACCCTGCGTGAGAGCGACCGGCTGAAGCTCCGGCGCGGCGTCATCGGCTTTGTGTTCCAGAGCTTCAACCTCATCGACGACATGAACGTCTTCGAGAACGTGGAGCTGCCGTTGCGCTACATCGGGCTCAGCAAGTCGGAGCGCAAGGCGAAGGTCAACGAGGTGTTGGAGCGCATGAACATGATCCACAGGGCGAGTCACTATCCGCAGCAGCTCTCCGGCGGTCAGCAGCAGCGCGTCGCCGTGGCCCGCGCCGTGGTCTCCAACCCGCAGCTCATCCTCTGCGACGAGCCTACTGGCAACCTCGACAGTCAGAACGGCCTCGATGTCATGCACCTCCTCTGCGACCTCAACGCCGCCGGCACCACCATCGTCATGGTCACCCACTCCCCCCACGACGCCAGCTTCGCGCATAGGAACGTGAAGTTGTTTGACGGAACGATCCTTGAGCAGCCCCGTTAGGGGCAAGAGCTCGGTAGCCAGGGGTAAGGCGCGAGGCACGAGCGCCGCCACCCCTGGGGTTCAGAACAAAAACCCAAACCCAATATGAAAAACCCGAAAATCCCCCAAATCCTCAACATCCTCGGCCTCGCCGTGGCGATCGCCGCCTTCATGGTGGTGGCGATGGTAAGATATTATGACCTCCGGTACGACAAGTCGTACCCCGGTGCCGACCGCATCTACTCGGTGTGGCTCATGCGCTTCCAAGAATTCAATAACGGAACTCAAGAGTTGTCTTTGATGCCTACCAATTCAGACTTTGAGTTGCTTGCGGGAGTCTCTCTGGATGATCCTGCCAAGACACAGCCTTCCGTGCTGCCCTTCGAGGAGATGGAGGATGTCTGTATTATGAGCGGTTACGGCGGAGGCTGGAAACGTGTGGCAGCGGAAAACGGTACCTCCTTAGACACCATTTCGAAAATACGGATGACCATACCGTCCTACTTCCCCTTCTTCGGCATAGACATTAAAGAGGGAAGTTTGGAGAAATTTACTGACTTTAGAAATGCGGTGATTTCCAGTCGATTAGCAAAGATTCTGTTTCCTCATGGAAGTGCCATTGGGCAGCGGATTGTTTTGAGTTCCTCCGGCAAAGAGTCCGGAAGTGCTCCCCAAAATCCTGCGCTTGACACGCTTACTATTATTGCCGTTTTCAAGGATCTGCCGCAAAACAGCT
>Ga0310690_10000905_pt1 | contig 57893 bp, 44 predicted proteins | sample AusTroGonzalo_MG_2_FD_207661 | JGI IMG/M metagenome (GOLD analysis project Ga0310690, IMG submission 207661) | Bovine rumen microbial communities from tropical cattle in Woodstock, Queensland, Australia - Gonzalo_04 (v2) (version 2) | ecosystem: Host-associated > Mammals > Digestive system >... | reverse complement strand
TTGACACGGTAATACACGGAGACGGTAAAGTCCTCCAGCTGGCGGACGATGCTGCCAGCGTTCTTCGTCAGGTCGAAATAGCCAGAGGCGTTGCCCAAGTCAAGGACGTGGAAGTCACCCATCTCTATTACCTTAGCTGCCCCGACGGTCTTGGCGGTGATACCAGAAATATTGTCCATCACACTTGTTCCAGATACATTTTCAAAGTTAAAACGCATCTTTAGATTCTCCTCTTGTGCCCCCGATGTCACTGAAAAAAGGAGCATGATAAACCACAGTTTTGTTTTCATATTTGAATAACTTTTTATATTTTTGCTGCAAAATAACTTTTTTCGGTGAGTAACATAGTGCCTCGTTCGTCTTAATACATAGGTTCAACCTGTCTTATGGTGCAAATAGATATTTTAAACGTATTTTTTAGACAAATCGAGCTGTTGAATCCATCATTTTTTCATATCTTTGCCCGCAGATTTCAAAAATTCTCACCTGTGAAGAGAAAGCTTACCACCTTTTTTACATGTTTACTCCTCTTCATGTCTAATATCTGCGCCCAGCGACATTGGACGGTGGCTGATGGGTTGGCCACGGGCGAAGTGCAGCAGATTGCAGAACTGCCCAATGGACAGATGCTCGTGAACTGCGAGGGTGTCTTCTGTCTTTCCAACGGACAATCTTTCGACGTTGTCCCCTGCGACCAGCGACTTGCCTACCACCTCACTCAATACGCCAACAGTTATGGCCAATTATGGCAAGGGGACTCTCTTCTATGGTTGCGCGACTTTTATCGCATTTATCTATTCAATGCACGTCAACACATTTTTATCTCAGATATCGGCTCATACCTCTCCGATGAAATACTGAAACATCTCACTTCCGATGCTGTAGATACTCCCCTACCAACGGGAGAACAATTCTTAATTATTGATTCCATACATGTATTAGACGTTACTGTTGCCATAACTGACCGTCAAGGCGGGCTATGGATTGGGACGCGCACGAATGGAATCGTCTATCAAGCGCCATATCGTATCAAACCCGAGATACACACAGGCAATGACCCGCTGATTGGGAGGGCGCGAGGTGCTTCCCTGCGCAGTGGACAGACCATGTTTGTCATTCAACTACATGATGGGCGGCAGTTGCGCTGCGATTCGCTCTGTCATTTGGCTTACGCTCAACCAGGCCACACAACCATATCACTAAACGCGAAGCTACCGGTCTTGAACCAATATCGTTTTATGGTGGGAGCCTGCCCTTTGGATGGGGACTGGGTGGCTGTCTATACGCAAAACGGTGCTTTCCTGCTTGACACAAAGGCCGATACGCTGGCACCGTTCCCTAATGCTTCTGAGATTGAGCGCTACAGCAATAAGTATAACTGTATGTTAAAGGATCCTGAGGGACATTTATGGGTAGGGACTCAGAATGGATTGTTTAGCCTCACCCCCGACCCCAAGCCTCACCTCCTATCCCCCTCTCCGAAAAGCGAGGGAGAAGCCTACAGCGGCGAGGGGAGTAATTACCTTTGCCAACGTGTGGCTGGGTTGGCAAACAACTGCATTCGCAGTTTAGTCCTGGATGCAGATGGTTACGTATGGGCAGGTACGTCGTATGGGATTTCGCGCGTTACGCCTTCTGTCATCAATCTAGGTGTAGATGACGGCATCCCCGCCACATCAATGATGGACAGGGCGGCCCTGCTTCTTGACGATGGGCGGCTGGTCTTTGCGGCCGGTGGTGGGCTGGCCGTATCGTTCCGACCCCATGAGCTAGTAGGAAAAGAGAAGCCCCTGCCCGTAGTCATCACCAAGATGACAGTCAACGGGGAGGCAGTGCTTTCCGACACTCAATCCTTATCCTATACCCAAAACAATCTCACATTTTATTTTTCCACACTTAATTACGCTACTCCCTCGCACGATTGCTACCGCTACCGTCTGCGAGGTTTGGAGAACGAGTGGAATTTATGCGGTGATGGCAAGGGCCTGGAAATGGCCAACTACAAGGCGTTGCCGTCAGGAGACTACACTTTTGAAGTACAAGCTTCTACAGCATCGGGCGAATGGGGACCTATTACTGAGCAATCTATATTCATCCGCCCCCCTTTATGGCTCACATGGTGGGCAAAAATCATATATGCGTTGGCAGCTCTGATGGGACTCATGGGGCTAATGAGCTTATATTTGAGGAAGAAGCGTGCCCGCCTCATTGCAGAGAACGATGCCCGAGTTAATCACCTTTTCGAGCTGCGCGAAGCAGCCCGACACCAATTTGCTGAATCTGCCAATATCGATCCCGACAAGATAACGATCAATGCCGAAGAAGAGAAGTTAGTCGCTTCAATGCTAAAAGCCATAGAGGCACACATTGACGATGAGCACTACAATGCCGACCTGTTGGCGCGTGATGTCGCCATGAGCCGTGCGTCGCTTTATAAGAAGCTCCAGACTATGCTCGGAATCACACCAACCGATTTCATCCGCAACGTCCGTCTGAAGCGAGCCGCCCAACTATTAGCTGACACACAGCTCTCCATCAATGAGATTGCCGACAGTGTTGGCTTCGCCACCCCTCGCAACTTCTCCACGCAGTTCAAAAAGATGTTCGGTGTCACCCCCTCTGAATACCGTGAACCCAAAGCGCTCTAACCTCATTGAGCCCCCTTATTACCCCATCTCATCGCCCCAGCCTATCCGAATAAGATATCGCCCGCATCGAGATTCGGTGCGGGCGATGGTGATGTGAGAGTGGTTGTCTATTCTTAGTTCTTGCAGCAGAGGGGCTTGAGCTGCTTGAAGAAGTCGTTGCCTTTGTCATCGACGAGGATGAAGGCGGGGAAGTCCTCGACCTCGATCTTCCAGATGGCTTCCATGCCCAGCTCGGGATATTCCACACACTCGATGCTCTTGATGCTCGACTGCGACAAGACTGCAGCGACACCGCCGATGCTACCGAGGTAGAAGCCGCCGTGCTTCTGGCAGGCGTCGGTGACGGCCTGTGAGCGGTTGCCCTTGGCAATCATCACGAGGCTGGCGCCGAGGCTCTGGAACTCATCCACATAGGGGTCCATGCGGTTGGCGGTGGTGGGACCCATGGAGCCGCAGGGGTAGCCCTCGGGCGTCTTGGCGGGACCGGCATAGAGGACGGGATAGTCCTTGAAGTACTGCGGCATGGGTTCGCCTGCGTCGATGCGGGCTTTCAGCTTGGCGTGGGCGATGTCGCGGGCCACGATGATGGTGCCCTTCAGGTTCACACGGGTGCTGACAGGATATTTCGTCAGTTCCTTGCGCACAGCGTCGATGCCCTGGTTCAGGTCGATGACGATGGTGTTCTTGCCTTCACCGGCCTTAGCGTATTCTGCGGGAATCAGCTCAGCGGGATTGCTGTCCATCTTCTCCAGCCAGATGCCGTCGCGGTTGATCTTGGCCTTGATGTTGCGGTCGGCCGAGCAGCTCACGCCCATGCCGATGGGGCAGCTGGCGCCGTGACGCGGCAGACGGATGACGCGGATGTCGTGGGCCACGTACTTGCCGCCGAACTGTGCGCCCAGACCGATGTTGTGGGCTTCCTTCAGCAGCTTCTTCTCCAAGTCGATGTCGCGGAAAGCGCGACCCGTCTCGTCGCCCGTGGTGGGCAGGCTGTCGTAGTACTTGATGCTGGCCAGCTTCACCGTCAGCAGGTTCTTCTCAGCGCTGGTGCCGCCGATGACGAAAGCGATGTGGTAGGGCGGGCAGGCAGCGGTGCCGAGGCTCTTCATCTTCTCCACGAGGAAGGGGATGAGCGTGCCCTCGTTCTGGATGGTGGCCTTGGTCATCGGATAGAAATAGGTCTTGTTGGCCGAGCCGCCACCCTTGGCGACCATCACGAAGCGGTATTCGGCGCCCTCGCAGGCCTCGATGTCAATCTGTGCGGGCAGGTTGCAGCGGGTGTTGACCTCGTCGTACATGTTCAGCGGAGCGTTCTGCGAGTAGCGCAGGTTGTCCTCGGTGAAGGTGTTGAAGACGCCGCGGCTGAGCGCTTCCTCGTCCTCGAAGCCTGTCCACACCTGCTGACCTTTCTCGCCGTGGATGATGGCGGTGCCGGTGTCCTGGCAGAAGGGCAGGATACCCTTGGCAGCCACCTCGGCATTGCGCAGGAACTGCAGGGCCACGTACTTGTCGTTCTCGCTGGCCTCGGGGTCATTGAGGATAGCAGCCACCTGCAGGTTATGCTCGCGGCGCAGCATGAACTCCACATCGTGGAAGGCCTGCTGTGCCAACAGCGTCAGGGCTTCGGGCGAGACCTTGACAATCTCCTTGCCCTCGAACTCGGAAAGGGTGACACCCTCCTTGGTCAGGAGGCGGTACTCGGTTTTGTCTTCGCCCAGCTGGAACATCGGGGCGTACTTGAAATCTGGTTTGTTAGCCATTGTTATTGGGGGTTTAAGAGTTTAAAAGTTCAAAGGTTCAAAAGTTCAAAGGGTTCAAGGGGTTCAAAGGGTTCAAGGGGTTTAAGGGTTCAAAGGGTTCAAGGGGTTTAAGGGTTTGAGGGGTTCAAGGGTTTGAAGGGTTCAAGGGTTTGAGGGGTTTAAGGGTTTGAGGGGTTTAAGGGTTTAGCGGGACAAAGGTACATATTTTTTAGTAAAATCATCGTTGCGGCAGCAAAAACTTTCAACTTTCAACCATAAACTTTAAACTTTTCCCTATCTTTGCCCCGCAAAACGAACATCAGAGATGAGATACAGCATCATCGTTCCTGTCTATAACCGCCCCGAGGAGGTGGCGGAGTTGCTGCAGAGCCTGTCGAAGCAGACCTTCAGGGATTTCGACGTCCACATCGTGGAGGATGGCTCAGACATCCCCTGTCGCGAGGTGTGTGACCACTTCTCCAACCGCTTGGACATCCATTACTATGTGAAGGAGAACGGTGGTCCGGGTGCTGCCCGCAACTACGGCGCCGAGCGTGCCACCGGCGACTACTTCATCGTGCTGGACTCCGACGTGGTGCTACCGCCCACTTATCTCGCCGCCATTGAAGCGGAGCTGACATCACTCCCCCTTGAGGGGGGAGCAGGGAGGGGGGCTTGCGATGCCTTCGGCGGTCCCGACCGCGCTCACCCCGACTTCACGCCCGTGCAGAAAGCCATTAGCTACTCGATGACATCGTTCTTCACCACAGGTGGCATCCGCGGTGGTAAGCAGAAGCTCGACAAGTTCTACCCCCGTTCTTTCAATATGGGTGTGAGCCGCGCGATGTGGCAACAGTTAGGCGGCTTCCGCAAGATGCGTTTCGGCGAGGACATCGACTTCAGCTACCGCTTGTGCAAGGCGGGTGCCCGCTGTCGCCTGTTCCCCGATGCGTGGGTGTGGCACAAGCGTCGCACCGACTTCCGCAAGTTCTTCCGTCAGGTGCGTAACTCGGGCGTCGCGCGCATCAACCTGCAGCTGCTGCACCCGGGGTCGATGAAGCTGGTACATATGCTACCGGCATTGTTCACGGTGGGCTGTGTGCTGCTGACGCTTCTTTTTGTCTTTGGCCTTGTGCTGGCCATCATGGGCCTGAGCACCCTCACAGCTGAGGGCTGCAATATGGGTTTGATCGTCGTTTACTTCGGCGGTGCCCTGATGCTGCTCTCTCTGCTGCCCCTGTTGCTCTATTCCCTTCTCATCCTCATCGATTCCTCCATTCGCAACCGCAGCCTCCTGGTAGGCTTCCTCTCCATCCCTGCCTCCTTCATCCAGCTCCTCGGCTACGGCACCGGCTTCCTCTCTGCATTCTGGAAGCGGATGGTGCTGAAGAAGAGAGACGAGGGCTTTGACAGCAATGAGGAATTATATAAGTGAAAACTGAAGGAGTGAAAAATGAAAAATAAGAATTACAAATTAATATAAGCAAAGAATAAATGGGCCATATAGCAAGACACGAGAATGACTCACCTCTGCATGTAAAGAGTAAGGATTTTGCTGTAGCCATAGTTAAAATGGTAAAGCAGAATAATGATTGGCGTGTCAATAGCCTATTTCAGCAGGTCCTTCGTTCTGGAACTTCTGTTCATGCCAATGTTAATGAGTCGGAGTATGCTCATAGTATCTCTGATTTCATATCTAAACTCACTATTTCACTCAAAGAAGCAAATGAGACGAAAGGTTGGTTGGAAGTCCTGTATGCAGCTGAATGTATGGGAGAGCCTGTTTTCACATGTTTGCATAGGGACTGTAAGGAATTAATCGCCATGTTAGTGGCATCAATAAAGACTGCATAAAACAACAGAGATATTATTGTTCACTCCTAATATGAATATCAAGGACCTCCCTTTGGACGAGCGGCCGCGTGAGCGGTTGATGGAGCAGGGTGCAGCGGCGCTCTCGCCCGCCGAGCTGTTGGCCATCCTCATCGGGTCGGGGAATACCGAGGAGACGGCGGTGCAGCTCATGCAACGCCTGTTGGCCGACTGTGGCGGCAGCCTGAAGGCCCTCAGCCGCCTGTCGCTGTCCGACTTGACGAAGAACTACAAAGGCTTGGGCCCCGCCAAGGCCGTCAGCATCCTCGCCGCCTGCGAGCTGGGCAAACGCCGCCTGATGGAAGCCGCCGAGGAGAAACGCTATATCAAGACGTCTGCGGACCTCTATCACCTGATGCTGCCTTTGATGCGCGACCTCGGTCATGAGGAGAGCTACGCTCTCTACCTGCGTGCCGACAACAGCCTCGCTGGCCGTCCCTTCCTCATCAGCAAGGGTGGCATCACGAGCACACAGGTCGATGTGCGCCTCGTCATCCGCGAAGCCCTCATCCGCCAGGCCTCATCATTGGCACTGGCGCATAACCACCCCTCCGGCAGCAAGCGTCCGTCGCGCGACGATGACAACCTCACGGAGCACCTGCAACGCGCGTGCAAGGTCATGAACCTCAAGTTCCTCGACCACATCGTCGTCACCGATGGAGACTACTACAGCTACAAGGAGGAGGGGAAGGTGTAGGAGTGAAAAGTTAAAAATGAAAAATGAAAAGTGAAAAATGAACTTTTGAAGCAGCGAGAGCAATCAAGCTTGCTTGAATTGCCGAGTCGTGACAAAAGTCAACGAAGTTAAAAATGAAAAGTCAACGAAGTTAAAAGTGAAAAATTGAAGGATTCAATGGAAAAAATAGAATTGGAAGAGAAAATCATCGAACTGCTCAAGACGGTCTATGACCCTGAGATACCCGTGAATGTCTATGACCTCGGGCTTATCTATCGCATCGAACTCAACGACGACCTCACGCAGCTCGATGTGGATATGACCATGACGGCGCCCTCGTGCCCCATGGCTGACTTCATCATCGAGGACGTGCGGCAGAAACTGGAGTCCATCGAAGGCCTTACTGCCGTCAACGTCAACCTCGTCTTCGAACCTGAATGGAACAAAGACATGATGACCGAAGAAGCCAAGCTGGAACTGGGACTCCTTTAAACGCTAAACGAAATATACGATGAAGCCTATCTATTTCCTTTCAGATGCCCACTTGGGCAGCCGTGCCGTGGCTCATGGCCGCACACAGGAGCGCCGCTTGGTGCGTTTCCTTGACAGCATTAAAGACAAGGCCGGAGCCGTGTATCTCATGGGTGATATGTTCGACTTCTGGCACGAGTACAAGCTCGTCGTGCCGAAGGGCTACACCCGCTTTCTCGGTAAGGTCAGCGAGCTCACGGATTTGGGCGTGGAGGTGCACTACTTCACGGGCAACCATGACATCTGGGCCTACGACTATCTGGAGAAGGAGTGCGGCGTCATCATGCACCGCGAACCCGTCACGGTGGAGCTGGGTGATAAAGTCTTCTTACTGGCGCATGGCGACGGCCTCGGCGACCCTGACCCTAAATTCAAGTTCCTGCGGTGGCTGTTCCACAACCGTGTGGCGCAGGTCCTCTTTGCGGCCCTGCATCCGCGGTGGGGAATGGATTTGGGGTTGACATGGGCCAAGCATAGTCGCCTGGACCATGAGGCTGGCGGTGTCCTACCCTATCAGGGCGAGAATAAGGAACACTTGGTACTCTTTGCCAAGAACTACCTGCAGACACATCCCGGCGTCAACTACTTCATTTTCGGGCACCGTCATATCGAACTCGACCTGATGCTCTCCCGCAACGCCCGCGTCCTCATCCTCGGCGACTGGATCTCCCAGTTCTCCTTCGCCGTCTTCGACGGGGAGCAGCTGTGGATGGAGAACTATATCGAGGGCGAGACTGAGCCCTGATTATCAATAGGTGATGGAGCCTTTTTCTTGCGAAGTGTCAGGATGTTCTGACCATTGACACGTTCATAGTTGATGGAATCCATGATGGAACGGATAAGATGAATCCCGAGTCCGCCAATGGGGCGCTCTTCGGCAGAGAGTGAAATGTCCGCCTCTTCTTTTTCCGTGGGGTCGAAGGGAATGCCATTGTCGATGATGATAAACTTCAGACGCACATCATTGGCCTGCGCCTCAATATTGACATCCCCGCTTTTACCGGGGGGATAGGCGTAGTTCATCACGTTGACGACAGCTTCCTCTATGGCGAGCTGCAGCTGCATCGTAGTGCTCATATCGAAGCCTACGGCCTCGCATACACTCTCCACAAACTCGGCCAGCTGCGGTACGGCCTGGACATCGTTGGGCAGGGTGATACTGCGTTGAAAACGTACTTCCAGATGCTCCTTGGTATATTGGATTGCCAGCATCGTCAGGTCGTCGCTTTGCTGTGCCTCGCCCACGAAATCCTGCGTGGCAGCCAGCATCCGTTCTATGAGCGCCTGCGGGTGTTGTTGTCCGTCGGCCAGTGCCTGACGGGCCGTTTCCATGACGCGTTCTTCGCCAAACAGGGCCTGTTGACTGTCTTCCGCCTCCGTCAGTCCGTCTGTATAGAGGAAGATGGTGGTGTACGGGTCTATCAGCGCCTCTTGTGACACGAATTTCCATTCAGGCATGACGCCGATGGGGATATTGGATTCCGTGGGCAGGAGGCCGATGCCGGAGCCGATGAGCAGAGGTGCATCGTGGCCGGCATTGCAGTAGCGAAGGCGCCCCGTGGGTAGGTCCAGGATGCCCACGAAGAGTGTCACGAACATGCTGTAATCGTTATTGCTGGTCATCGCATCATTGAGATGGGCAACGATCTGATCTGTGGATGCCACATGGCGGGAGATGGAGCGGAAGAGGGCGCGTGTCGTAGCCATCAACAGGGCTGCCGGGATACCTTTTCCGCTCACGTCGCCGATGCAGAAGAACAGCTTCTCATCGCGGATGTAGAAGTCATACAGGTCGCCGCCTACAGCCTTCGCGGGTGTCAGCATGCCGTAGATGTCGATGTCATCGCGTTCAGGGTAGGCCGGGAACTGTTTCGGGAGCATGGACATCTGGATGTCGCGTGCAATCTGCAGTTCACCTTCGATACGACCTTTTTGCTCGTTGATGGTCTTCAGTTCCTCCATCTGTTGCTTGATGGATGTCTGCATGGTCTGGAAGGAGTCGTGCAGGCGCATCATCTCGTCGCGGCTCTTGATGTCAGGCAGTCGGGCATTCAGGTTGCCGCGTGCAATCTCATCTACTGAATGGGTGAAGTGTTCCAGTGGGCGACTGATACGACGGATGGTGGAGTAGCAGACGACCGAGAGGATGACCAGCCCCGTAAGCATTAGGAGGAACACATAGATGGCATTGTGGCGTGCTGACCTGAACAACTCGTCGGCATCGCAAATGATGGCCATCGACCATCCTGTGCGGGAGATGGGTTTATAGAAGATATAGGATTCGCCGAAGGTGTTTTCGTGGAACTTGGTCATCCCCGTTTCACCCGCCAGCTGTCGGTAGGCGTTATTCCTGACGGTGGTGTCGTTAATCTCCTCTGCCAGCGAGAAGCAGGTCTCACCGACGAGCACCTCCTTGTCAGGATGGGTGATGAACGCGCCGCCGCGCCCGATGACGAACGTGTAGGAGCGTTCGTAGGTCTTGATGGAATCCATCATCGTGGACAGCCAGTGGAGCGAGATGTCTGCCGTGGCGATGCCGTAGAAGCGGCCGTCCTTGTCTTTCAGCGGTAGGGAAAAGGTGGTCATCAGCTGCTCACCGCCGCCCTCGTCGTAGTAGGGCTCGCTCCAATAGTCCCTGTCCAGCAGCTTCGGGATAAGATACCAGTCCATCGAGTGGTACTCGTAGTCTTTGGTTCCCAGCTGCTTCTGGAAGACGCTGTCGCCGAGACGATAGGAATACGGAGAGAAGAGTTCACCTTTCTCGGGATAGAAATAGGGCTCGAAGGCGATGGCTGCCCCGACGATGGTGGGGTTGATATCCACGGAGTGGCGTGAGATATGATACATTTCATCGGGATTTTCAATCTCCTCCTCAATCTCGAAGACATTGTTTTTCACGGCCGTTTCCACGGCTGTCAGCATGATGTTGATTCGTTGTTCGGTGTTATCCAGGATGGCCAGAGCACGCTCCTCTTCCTTCTCAAGGGTGCTCTCAAGCACAAACTGCTGTATGATGGCCGCGAGACCTATCATGACGATGAATGTCGTCAGGATGATCTGGAAGCTGATCCGTGATGCGAAGGACCGTTTATAGGAGCTGAAGAGTTTCATGGCAGCACGAAATCGATATATTGAATCGCCTCTTTTATGGACTTCTGGTGGAGCAGCAGCCGGTTCGCCTTGACGAGCGACTCCTGCGAGAGGTGGTAGGGCATAATCTCGCTCTGCGGCCCCACTTGTGCACGCAGGATATCCTCAAGCATCCATCGCTGCGCTACGCGGTTGGTCGTGATCTTGTTCTCGCGTATCTTTTTCATCACGATGTCCAACGCCTCTTCGGGGTGCTCGCGGCACCAGTCCCATCCGCGTTTTGAAGCATCGGAAAAAGCCTTTACGGCCTGCTTGTGTCGCTTGTAGTAGTCGCTTGTCACATACAGGCCTTCTTGAGGGATGTTGTAGCCGATGTCGCCCAGATATAACTTTTGGTTGTTCTGGATACGCTGCCCCGCCAGGATGAGTTGGATGAGCTCGTTGTAACTCATGCCCACGATGGCATCGACAGCTTTGGAGATGAACAGGTTGACGCAAGTCACTGACGGCACCCATTGGATGCCCAGCTTCAGGGACTCATCCATCATCAGCGGCACTTCTATGGCTCCCGCCTTGGAACAGCCGATGCGCATTCCCTTCAGGTCTGAAACGGTATTGATGGGCTTCTGGGCGATAATCATCTGGCAATTCTTTTGGGTGACCTGAAGGATATTGATCAATGGCACGCCGTCATCAACCAAATTCATGGCGGTAACCAGGTCGAGCGATACTATCTGGCACTCCCCCTTCTGCAGATGAACGATATTGTTGCTGGATGCTGACGGATGTTCGATGCGCACCTTCAGCCCGGCTTCCCTATAGTAGCCAAGCGCCTCGGCAGCATAGTAGCCCGCAAACTGGGACTGCGCCGTCCACTGTGGCATAAACACTATCTCCTCCTGTGCCAGGACAGAGAAAGTGCACAGCAATCCCGTCAACACGGCCAACATCTTATGGTAGATCCGATGTGTCATGACACCTAAAACCTGATATTTGCCTGCAAAAATAGTGATAATTTACGATTTGGCGATTGATAACCCATCTTTTTTTTATTTTTCTCTTCTAACTTTTATTTTTTCGTTTTTCATTTTTCACTTTTAGTTATCTATTGTATCTTTGCACCCGAAAAGCAAAATCAATACGACAAAGATAATGATCAGACGAATTGCGGAGGGAATCCTACTGGGCTGTTTCGTGTGCTGGACAACGGACGCGGCAGCTCAGGACAAGCAGGAGAAACCCGCATCGGTGCCGATGCAGGGTGTGACGCCACAGCGTCCCGCCACCATCTCTGCCAATCAATTACTTATTACGGGTGTCGTCAAGGACACGCAGGGCGAGACGCTGCCCGGCGCCAACATCCGCGTGCGCGAGACGAAGGCGGGAGCGGTGGCCGATGCCGACGGTAAGTTCACGCTCGCCGTGCCTAAAGACCAGGCCATCACGGTGGATTTCTCCTACGTGGGGATGAAGCCCACGACGAAGCGCTACGACGGCAAGAAGAACTACACCAACCAAGTCATCGTGCTCTCCGAGAGCGGTGAGATGGAGGAGGTGGTGGTCACGGGCCTCTTCGACTACAAATCCTCTACGTTCACGGGTTCCACGGCCTCCTATTCGCAGGAGGAACTGAAGATGGTGGGTAACTCCAACGTGCTGAAGATCGTGCAGGCGCTGGACCCCTCCTTCGTGGTGGATATGAACAGCGTGATGGGTAGCAACCCGAACTACATGGCTGACATCACCATCCGCGGCAACGCCTCGTTCGCAGGCCTGCAGGGCGAGTACAGCGGCAACCCCAATGCACCGCTGTTCATCCTCGACGGCTTCGAGGCGACGCAGCAGCAGATCTTCGACCTGGACATCAACCGCATCAAGAGCGTGACTATCCTGAAGGACGGCGCAGCCAAGGCCATCTACGGCTCGAAGGCCAGCAACGGCGTCATCGTCGTGGAGACCATCCTGCCCGAAGCGGGACGTCTGCGCATCACCTACAGCGGCGACCTCAATGTGGAGGTGCCCGACCTGACGACCTACGACCTGACGAATGCCGCCGAGAAGCTGGAGGTGGAGCGCAAGGCGGGTCGCTATACCTCGACATCGCCGTACTACCAGGCACAGCTCGACGAGCAGTACAACGCCATCGCGTCCGACGTGGCACGCGGCGTGGATACCTACTGGCTGTCGCAGCCGCTGCGGACGGGCGTGGGTCACAAGCACACCGTCTATGTCGAGGGCGGATCGGACGAGATGCGCTACTCGGCCAACCTCATGTATAACAATGTGGCGGGCGTGATGAAGGAGTCTTCACGCAGCACGCTCTCGGGCAACATCAACCTCAGCTACCGCTATAAGAAATGGATGTTCCGCAACCAGCTCACGGTGACGGGCAACACGGCCGACGACAGCCCCTACGGCACCTTCTCGGACTACACCAGCGTGAACCCCTATTTCACTCCTACCGATGAGCACGGCAACATCCAGAAGGTGCTGGGCCGTTTTACGGCTCCGGGCAACGGCAGCAGCATCACCTACTACAACCCGCTGTACAACGCCACCATCGGCACCAAGAACTTCTCGAAATACACGGAGGTGGTGGAGAACTTCTACCTGGAGTTCCGTCCCATCACGGACCTGCGCTTCACGGCGCGACTGGGCTTCACACACCAGAACAACAAACGCGAGGACTTCTACCCGGGCGACCACACCCGTTTCTATGACTGGACGGGCGACCGCTACTTCCAGCGCGGTAGCTACTATATCGCCAACGGCGAGACGAACAGCCTGAACATCGACATCACGGGCAACTACTCCCACACGTGGGACAAGCACATGTTGCTGGCCAATGCCGCCTACTCGCTGCAGTCGCAGAACGGCAGCACGGAGGGCATGACGGCCTGGGGCTTCCTGAACAACCACGTGGACTACATCACCTTCGCCAAGCAATATGCCGAGGGCGGCAAGCCGTCGGGGTCGGAGAGTACCACCCGTTCATTGGGTATCACGGGTGCCGCCAACTACAGCTACGACGAGCGCTATCTGGCTGATGTCAGCCTGCGCTTCAACGGTTCCTCGGTCTTCGGCAGCGACAATCGCTGGGGTACGTTCTGGAGCGCCGGCGTGGGATGGAACCTGCACAAGGAGCATTTCATGGAGTCTGCCACATGGCTGACGCTGTGTAAGTTCCGCGTGACCTACGGCCTCACGGGTAACCAGAACTTCTCGCCCTATCAGGCCAAGGCCACGTATAAGTTCTACGATAACATCATCTACGACAATATCTCGGGTGCCTACCTGATGGGGATGCCGAACTCCAACCTGAAATGGCAGCAAACGGGCGATTTCACCGTGGGTCTCGACCTGGGCCTGTGGAAACGCCTGAACGTGCGCTTCGACTACTACGACAGCCGCACCCACGACGCCCTCATCGCCATGACCATCCCCACTTCCACGGGTTTCACCACCTATATGGAGAACCTGGGCAACGTGCAGAACCGAGGCATCGAGGCCACCCTCAACTGGCGCTTCTTCCAGAAGGGGCAGTCCTACATGAGCCTCACGGGTAGCATCGCGCATAATGTAAATAAGGTGACGGACATCAGCGATGCCCTCAGCAACTTCAACCACAATCAGGATGCCGAGAACACCACGTCGCCCATCGTGCGCTATGAGGAAGGGCAGTCCATGACGGCCATCTGGGCCGTGCAGTCCCTCGGCATCGACCCCGCCACGGGTCGCGAGATGTTCCAGAAGAAGGACGGCACGCGCACCTTCACCTACACCACCGACGACTACATCATCGCTGGCGACGCCAACCCCAAGGTCCACGGTACCTTCGGCTTCAACGGCGAATACAAGGGCATCGGCCTGAGCCTGCTCTTCAGCTACCAGATGGGTGGCGACTACTACAACCAGACGCTGGTGGACCGCGTGGAGAACGTGAATATCGCCTACAACGTAGATCGTCGCGTCTTCAGCGACAGCTGGAACGATCCAGGCGATGTGGCCCTCTACAAGCACATCTCCTCCACGCCCACGACGACCTATGCCTCCACGCGCTTCGTGCAGCGTAATAACATGCTGGACCTCACCAGCCTCTCGGCCTACTACGACTTTAAGAACTGCTCGTGGCTGCGCCGTGCCGGCCTGGAGCGTCTGCGGGTGACGGCTTACATGAACGACGTCTTCCACCTCTCCACCATCAAGGCGGAGCGCGGTCTCAGCTACCCCTACGCTCGCACCTTCTCGCTGTCGGTGACGGCGACACTATAAGGGAGCCCCACCCCCGACCCCTCCCCTGTTAGGGAGGGGAGAAAGAGTCGAAATAACGTAATAACGACATAACGAAATATCGACAAAACAACATGACTAAGATATATAGGAAGCTATTAGCAATCGTAACTTTCCTCCCCGCCCTGACGGGAGGGGTCGGGGGTGGGTCTTTACTCACGAGCTGCAACTCCTGGCTCGACGTGCAGCCCCGCTCCCAGGTGGAGGACACGGAGCTGTTCGAGACAGAGAGTGGCTACAAGGAGGCGCTGGCGGGCGTGTATTCCTCGATGGTCTCTTCGAAGACCTATGCCAAGGAACTTACTTACGGCTTCCTCGACGTGCTCGCCCATGAGTGGGATTACTACTACGAAGCCCAGTACCAGGATGCTGCGGCCTTCGACTACGAGGCTTCCATCCCCACAGGGTTCATCCGCGATATCTGGGCCAACAACTACAGCGGCATCGCCAATGTCAACAACCTGCTGGCACATATCGATGACCACGTGGATGTGTTCTCCCCTGACAACCACGACGTCATCAAGGGCGAGGCGCTGGCACTGCGGGCCTTCCTGCACTTCGACCTCCTGCGTTGCTTCGGCGTCAGCTATGCCGTGAACCCCGACCAGCCCGCCATCCCCTACAGCACAGCCCTCAGCTACCGCGTCTTCCCGCAGCTCACCGTGCGACAGGTGGCAGAAGCTGTGAAGGCCGACCTGGCCGCTGCCGAGGCGCTGTTAGCGAAGGCCGACCCCATCGTCACGGGGCGCGAGATCGACGAGACCATCGACAACGGCTACCTCCTCAACCGTCAGCTCCGCCTCAACTACTACGCCGTCAAGGGCTTGCAGGCTCGTGTGCTGATGTGGACAGGCGAGTATGACGAGGCATTGAAAGCCGCCGACATCGTCATCGATGCCGACCGCTTCCCCTGGGCCACCCTTTCCAACCTGCAGGCAGGCACCGACCGCTCGTTGTCCACCGAGCAGCTCTTCGCCCTCAATAACCTGACGATGGAAGCCGACATCGTCGATAAATACTTCGACGACGGCTCGCAGTACAGCTTCGCCGTCACCCGCACACGTCTGTTGGAGTACTTCAACAACGCCACGCAGGACTACCGCTACACCTTCCTCTTCAGGGCGGGTAGCGGCACCACCATCCAGAACCGTTACCTGCGCAAGTACGACACCCCCTCCGGCAGCGACAGCTATTACAACTATAAGATGTCCCTCATGCGCATCTCCGAGATGTACCTGATCCGCAGCGAGGTGGCCTATCGCAACGGCGACACTGAAGGCGCCCGCACAGCCCTCAACGTGCTGCGCAAGGCGCGTAACCTCACACAATACACAGCCACCACGATGCCGGCGGACTTCTATACGGAGCTCATCCGTGAGTACCGTCGTGAGTTCATCGGCGAGGGCCAGCTCTTCTTCCTCTACAAACGCCTCAACCGCCACGAGATCCTCTATGCTCCCGAGGTGGATGCCGTAGAAGAACGCGTCTATACCTTCCCCCTGCCTCTCACCGAGACAGAGGCAGCACAGAGGGAGGAGAATAGATAGACCCACCGGGAGTAAGGAAAGAGACTACATAATAATTACTGCGAAGAAAATATGAAAAGAATATATAGGAAACTATTGGCAATAGTAACTTTCCTCCCCGCCCTGACGGGAGGGGTCGGGGGTGGGTCTTTGATGAGCGCCTGCTCCCAAGAATCCATTCCCACCTACGACACCAGTCAGACGGGGTTGGATATCTGGGTGGGCACCTCCGGCGGTGCTGTCTATGAATCGGTGAGCTACAACTACTCCTATTCTTACGACGACGGCACGCTCACCTTCTATGCCCAGATCAACGGCCTCCCCGTCGGTTACGACCGCACCTTCCGCTTGGAACCCATGGGCGAATATGCTGAGGCCGTGCGGGTCACGATGCGGCAGGAGGATTATGTGGTGCGTGCCAATACCATCGGCGGCACCTACAAGATTCATTTCAATACCCAGGCGCTGCCCGACCCGTCGCTCTTCAGCGAAGAGGATGGAGCCGTGACGTTCCGGATGGTTCCCAACGACGTCTTCAATATCGGCACCGAAGGTCACCAGCAGTTCACCGTCATCATGAAGAACTACCTGGCGAAGCCTGACAACTGGGATGCCGTGCCACCCTCGCAGACGTTATTCATCTACGAGCCGCTGGCCAAGTACTTCGGCTCCTTCAGCCGCGTCAAATATCAGTTCATGATTCAGATTCTGGGGCTCGTGGATTTCAACATCCGCGCCAGCATGGGCAGCCTGCCGAACTACGACGAGGAGACCAACACCATCTCGGCACCCTATGCCCTGCAACTGAAATACAAGATGCAGAATGCCCTCAGCGAATACAACGCCACCCACGACACCCCGCTCACGGATGAATATGGGTATGAGGTGACGTTCTAAGAGACCCTCCCCCAACCCCTCCCGTCAGGGAGGGGAGAGGAGCAAGAGACAACAAAATAATCACTGCTAAGATAGTATGAAAAGAATATATAGGAAACTATTGGCAATAGTGACTTTCCTCCCCGCCCTGACGGGAGGGGTCGGGGGTGGGTCTTTATTGACCAGCTGCTACGCCGACAAGGGCAACTACGACTACCACGAGCTGGATGCGGTGGTCATTGACACCGAGGGAACGGGGATACAGGGTCAGTACGCCATCATGCGCTTCGACGAGCTGGAGCTCACGCCCAATGTCAGCTTCAATGGTCAGCACGTGACGGATGCGGCCTCAGCACCGTTGGAGTACATGTGGACCTTCTTCAGCGCCGTGTCCGGTGCCGGTAGCAGTAATACCATCGACACCTTGGGCTACGACCGCCACCTGAAAGCCGCCATTATGCGCCCCTCGGGTAACTACTTCGCACAGCTGACAGTCACCAACCGCAACGATGGAATCCGCTATTTCTGGCGTGTGCCCGTCGCCGTCAGCGATGCCTTCGATGGCGGATGGATGGTCTTCTATGAATGTGCCGACCGCGCCGGCTACGCTGACCTGGCGCTGGTGCTGAATCCGTGGGTGAAGGACAACGCCACCTTCAACCGTTGCTACACCGACCTCTACCGCCTCACCAACGGCAATGCCCTGCCGGGGCATCCCATCCGCTGCCTGGATATCGCCATGACGCTGAGCGGACACAACGTAGTAGGTCTGTGCACCGACCAGACATTGGTGGGCGTGACGGACAATGCCATCGAGCTGGTCATGAATTTCCCCCATTTCTTCAACGAAGCCCCCGATACCGAGAAACCCCTGTGGTACAGCCATCAGGGTTCCGGCGGTGTCTCGGGACAGAGCGCCGAGGTCTTCATCAACGATAACAAGATCTATACGAATATCTACTCCCTGAGTCCTACGGGTGAGCGCGAGTCGCACTTCGGAATACCGATGTTCAACAACGACGGCGGTACGTTTGCCGCTTGGAATGCTGAGCTGGCCAATCCCTTGCAGTATAACATCGTCGTCTATGACCAGACCCATCACTGCTTCCGCTATGCTGCCTATCGGAGTGCGCAGCTGGAAGCTTTCGGTGAGCAGGACCTCACCCTCGCAGCCTTCGACGTCAACGCCACAGACATGACCTTCCTGATGGGCGACTGGGGTGTGGGCACCTCCCGTGTCTTTGCCCATGACTATATGCTGATGGCAAAGGGCGACGAGCGCTATCTGGCAGTCGCAAACTTCTCGACCTCCAATCCAAACAATAAATCCATCGGCCTTGGTCTCTATCCGCTGGATGCCCTCTGCCCGGGTATCACGTCGGCCACCACGATGTCAGCCAGCAATGTCGGTCATTTCATCTACTACGGCGCCGGCAACCATGTCTATAACCTCGCCTACGACAGCGGTCTGCCCGCTTCCGTGGCGTGGACGGCGCCCTCGTCCGACGAGGAGGTCACCTGTGTCCGTATCATGAAGTACTACCACGGCTCCGTCTATGGTACCTATGGCAGGGTGCCGCAGGCTGACAACCTCGTGCATATCGCCACTTGGAATCCCGTCACGCGCCAAGGTCATCTCTATCAGTACCTCATCAACCCCGCCAGCGGTATCCTCGATGAAACCGCCTCCTACGACTATTCCATCCCCGGCCGCGTGAAGGATATGGCCTGGAAGTTCTCGATGCAATAGAGTGGAGGCTCTTCTTTCGTCTCATACTTCGATGACCACTCTTCATCTCATAGCTTTAGGCCACGAGCATTACTAAGATGGAAGAGAGGTGGTACTTATTTCACTACCATCTTCTGGCCATTTATGATATATACGCCCTTATCTAAGTGACCGTCGGGCGATGTGCGATGCGTGATTTTCTGGCCAGCGAGGTTGTAGATGCTACCCTCACCCACATTGCTACCCTCTCCCACGGGAGAGGGGCTGGGGGTGAGGCCGGGGTTGGGGATGAGGCTGATGCCATCGGGTAGGTTGCTGCCGAGGAATTCGAGGGTGAAATGGTCGAATTTGCAGTCGTTGCTCTGGTAGTTCTTGAGTTCCACACCGAAGGTCAGCAGGCCATCGGTGATGTCGGTGGTGACGCTGACGGCTCCGTCGCCCACGACGGTGGTCATGTCGGTCTTGTCGCTGTTGGCGAAGAGGGAGGCACCTTTGTGAATCACACCGCTGCCCGTACGCACAGAAACGCGGTACTTACCTTCGGGCAGGCCTGAGAGCTGCTGGCTGATGGAGCGATTAGAGAGGTTACCTGAGCCCTGCCATTTGTTGAAGTAGCTGTTGCCCACCCTGGCAGGCAGGAAGGTGGAGAACTCACACTCGAAGGCATCGTCCTGCGAGAGCGTCCAGCCCACAGGCTGCTTGGCGTGGAAGTTGTTGTAGCGGGTGGCATCGGCATTGGTGATGAGATAGGAGATGTCGATGGGATTCTCCTCCGATGCTTTGCCGAGGTTCTCGACGACGGCGGCATACTGGCCGCGCAGGATAGCGTAGAGGTCATACTTGCCGATATTGGCTCCGTTGGTGTTGCCGGCAATCTCATCGGTGGCATCCCAGCGGCCCAGATAGGTGTTTGAACCCTTGGCGTTTCTCAGTGTCCACACGCCGTCGGAGAGATAGGCGGGCTCCACATAGGCGCGGTCCGTCCAGCCTTCGCCGTTGTTGTCGGTACGGTAGTCCCAGGTGGTGTTGTCGTAGGACTGCAGGCAGACATCGGGGTAGCCTGCACAGGTAATCACAATCTTACTCACAGCACCGGCCTTGGCGCCCGAGTAGTTATTGCCGTCAAAACCGTCAAACGTCCACAATGCATTCTTGTTTGCCTCAGGGAAAACGGCCTCCTGATACCACATGGTACGGTAGCTGGCGCCCTGATTGCTGCCGGCATCCAGCACAAGCCCTTTTTCGGTGCTGTGCTCATAGATGGCAAAAAAATACTGGCTCACATCCTCGGGAAGCGCTGTCAGCTGCTGCCAGCCGTTGCCTTCATCGTGCATTTCCTGCCCTTCCTTAGGGGTGTAGAGCGCTACCTTCTCGGCGCGGAACTCCTGAGTGGATGAGCCGTTGAGCAGGTTGGCCTGGAAGCCTATATAGACTTCGGTTTCCGCATCGAGATGGAAGTAGAGTCCCTGCAACCTCAGATCGCCAGTGCAGTTGCTGATGCCGTAGTAGGCGATGCTCTGTGCCGGAATCTCGGCGGTGTTGCAGAGCGTCGTGCTGACGAACATATAGGCTTCGCTGCTGATGCTGTAGGTGGTGTTGTAGGCGGCACCGAAATAGTATTTGCCGGCGGGCAACGTAATCTTGCGGTAGATGCGGGCATTGCTGAGGTCGCCGCTGGTATTGCTGCCTGCATCGTTCCACACGCCCAGCATCAGGGCCTCAGAACCTGAGTATTTGTCCAGTCCTTGCTTGGTGCCATCGCCTCCGTTAGGGATGTTGAAGTTCTCCACCGTCCAGTTCTTGGGTTTGCCGAAACGATAGTTGCCGCCTGCCGAGCGGGTGAAGTTAGCGCCCTCAATGAAGTAAGCGGTGGTGAGGTTCTCGTCGATGATATTGTTAAAGATTCCCCCTTTGTTCCGTCCTTCGTTGTAGAACGTGCGGTACGACGTTGCCAGTGTCTCAATGGCGGCATTGCACTCCGGGTCAGTGGCACCGGAGGGCAGCTCTTTCGCCGCAGCGATAGCGTCGCGCAGCTTCTCCAGTTTCGCGGTGCTCACCTTACCCGTGTTATAGGGATGAGCTGAAACGGCAGCCTCATTGGCTGCCGCTTCGCTTTCGGTGATGATTTTCTGTAAAAGTTCGTAGGGCGTGAACGCTTCCTCCTTGAACGTGATGCGGAAGACGGGAGCGATGTCGTTGGGCTTCGTGGCGGGGACCTTGATGGTAAGGCCGTTGATGCCGTGCGTGAACTCCACATCGCCGCCACCCAGCAGCGTCACCTTCTCCACCTCGCCGCTGTACGATGTCTCAGCGATGGAGAAGGCCTTCATCGTGAAGTCACCGGCAGCGGGCCATGCCATAATGGTGGCATAGACGGCACCGTCCTTCTGGACATAGCGCACATCCTGTGCGGAGTAGGCCTGTCCCTCGTTGAAGCCTTGGGCGTTCATGGGGTTGGCAGCCTCAGCCAGCGGGCCCTCGCCGAAGGTCTTCCACATGCGGGTACCGTAGATGCTCTCGCCGTTGATGTCCATCCAAGCCTTGATGTCGGCCAGCACCTTGCGTTCCTTGTCATCGATGCTACCGTTGCCCTTCACGGGGATGGAGAGCAGCAGATTGCCGTTCTTCGACACCACATCGATGAGCATCCGGATGACTGTGGCACCGCTCTTGTAGCCATTGTTATTATATACACCCTGGTCATAGTGCCACTGGCCGATGCAGGTGCAGGTCTGCCAGTAGGCCTCCTGCGGACGGTCGGGGATGCCGCGCTCTACGTCCCACAGCATATAGTCTTTCTGCTCGGTGGTGAGCTGCTTGCCCGTCACCAGCACCTGCGGTGCGTCGCCGCTCCAGGCGGCAGCCTTATTATAATAATGTGCCAGGATGTTCTTGCCCACGTTGTCATCGCAGCCGTAGAACGGCATGGCGGTGTCGTCGAAGTAAATCATATCGGGCTGGTAGTCGTTGATGAGCTCCAGCACGCGGTTCTGGAACTTCTGCTTGTAGGCTGCCGAGGGCAGGCTGGCGCCATTGCCCCAGTCCCACTGGCTGTGAATGCTGCCGCTGTTTTCCCACCCAGTAGAGTGGGTGTGCTTCTGTGCGTAGAGCTCCTGCGGGTCGAGGCCTTCCCACCATTTGCCTGTGCCGTCGGCCTTCGTCAGGTTGCCGTCGAACTTCTGCGACGGCTCCAGCCATGTCCAGGCGTGCGAGGCGTGGATGCTCACGCCCAAAGGCAGGCCCTCAGCCTTGCAGGCCTCGCTCCAACCCTTGATGAGGTCCTTCTTAGGACCCACATTGACGGAATTCCACTCCTGATAGGGCGAATCCCAGTTGTCGAAGTTGTCGTGGTGGTTACCCAGTGCCATGAAGTAGCGGGCACCCACGCTCTTGTAGAGGCTCACCAGCTCCTGCGGGTTCCATTGGTCTGCCTTCCACGCATTACAGAGCTCCTTCAGTCCGAAGGTGGCAGGGTTGCCGAAATGGCTCACGTGGTAGTTATACTGTCCGCTGCCCTCATAGTACATAAAGCGGGCATACCAGTCGCCTGCCTCAGCCTGACACTGCGGTCCCCAGTGTGCCCAGATGCCGAACTTGGCATCCTTGAACCATTCGGGACACTCCCATCCGGAGAGTGAGTTCCAGTCAGGTGAGAACTGACCCGAAGCCACTTCAACATCAGTCGTTTGTGCATTGGCTGCCAATCCTGCTGCCAGCAACAGAGAGAGTAACAGATTCTTTTTCATCGTGTTGATATTTATTATTTGGGGTTATTTGTAGCAAAGATCCTTTTCCCATTATTGTTTCACGGTGCAAAGGAACAACAAAATAATGAAACAATACTTCATTATCTTGCGCAAACATAGGACATTATTGACATTATCGCCGCGTCTGGCGATAGGCCAATGGCGTAGTCCCCACGATTTTCTTGAACTGGCGGATGAAATATGAATGGTCGCTGAATCCAATCGCATAGGCCACTTCCTTCACGGTTTTGTCACTAGTAAGCAGTAGCAGCTGGCTGCGTTCCATCTTCTTCTTGATAATATAACGCATGGGCGACATACCAAACTCTTGCTTGAAACGACGTATCAGGTAATACTTCGTGATGCAGGCCACACTGGCCAGATGGTCAATGTCAATGTCCTCAAGTATATGCTTGTTGGCGTAAGCCAGCACTTTTGTCATCCGCTCGTCGGTCGTCCACATCCTCGGTGTCGCGTGTTGCAGGAAGTGCGAGAAGAGGAGTAACATGGAACCTCTGAGTCGCATTTTCTGCCACAGCGGAAGACGATTGTAACGCCGCACATAGTCAGTGAAAGAGGCTGTATTGTCGTAGGTCTGCGGGTTACTCTCGGGCACCTGTGCATCGGGATAGTCAATGGACATCTGCTCAAAGAGACTTCGGCATACATCAGTGGCTTCGACCTCTATGGGAAAATCATACATCTCAAACACGTTGGTCTCGTTCTTGAAACCCTCATGGAAATGCAAGTAGTAATGGCTGAACACCCCACTACATTCGTAGCTGTGCATGATATAAGCGGGCACAATATACATATACCCCCGGCGAAGATCCAACACCGTATCGGGCAGGTGAAGACGAGCCTCACCTTCAGTCACAAGATAGATGCGGGTGAAGGGGGAACTGACTTGTTGCCAGTTCCAGTCGCCATCGTGACGAGCCAGCCCGACATTCAGCATCTGTAGATTAAGACTTTCAATCGGTATCTGTATCATTCGTCAGTCTATTTTCTTCTTTTTCCCGCCTCTTTGCGGGCATCTTTGGCTTTCTTATCTGATTTCTTACCAAAGAGGTCGTGGAACTTCAGGCCCGGCTTGAATTTCATCTTCTTCAGCTCACGCGTATTGGTGAAGGAGAAGATGCAGTAGATGTCCATGTGGCTGCCGGGCAACAGTATCTTACCTTCGGCGAGGGCACCGTCACTGACGATATGTGCCTGCAGATTGGTGGTCTTAGCAATGAAATAGGATGCCTCTGTGACGTGCGCCTTAATCTCGCCCATCGGCAGCTTACCACCCTTCTTATGACGCATGACGGCCGTGCGCGTCTTGGAGATGTCGAACTTGAAATTGGCCGACAGGCTGACATCACCCAACTGGTCCATATCCACCACCTCTCCCAGGTGGAAGTCCTTCGTCGTGGCCTGCCCTAAGAGATAGTGTTTCTTGCTGTCCAAGGTGAGGTCGGCATTGAGGTCGCCAGCCGCCGTACCCACGATACCCTTAAAGTTGACGAGCATGTAAAAAACATCAAATCCCCCGCGGAAAGTGATGTTTCCCAAGGCGTGCACTTCGTCCATGAGGAAGCGCTTGATGGGGAACTGGTGGATGATGCGCTCTGCCATTCCTTTCTTGGCATACATACGGGGGACGTCGAAATGCACGTGGAGCCCGTGTTTGTTACGGATATTGTGAACGGTGCCCTTCGCCAGCACCAGGAGGTGCTTGTCGGGCGTGCTCACCTCCACCTCATCAAAGGCGATATCATCGATATCTCCGTGCATGTAACAGCGGAACATCACGGGCATCTTGAACTCCCTCAAGGGTGGCGCGAAGGGGCGCGAGATGTCGCGCAGGATGGTGTGGCCCTGAATCAATGAGGTGTGGTAGGTGAGAGGTCGTTCTGTCTGCTTGTCGGGGAGCTCTATCACGGCGCTATCGATTTCCACTTTCGTGTCGGTCTGCTGCACGAGCAAGCCTTCCAGCAACACCTGCTGTGGCGTGAAGGTGACGGTGGTGTGCAGGTCGCGGATGTCGATGCCGGTGATGGAGTCGGTGAAGGTGCAGTCATAGAGGACACCGTGTATGGAATCCCCGTGGAGATAGTCGAGATCCAGCTTCAGGTCAGCCGTCACCTCCAGGTATTGGGGATCAAAGAAACCGCGATTCGGCTTGCCTGTGTTCTTGCGGGGGCGATGGTGCTCGTTCTTGAAGTAGAAGTCCTCGATGACGAGGTGGTGCAGCGGTTGCAGCGCGCTGTCGAGCGGCTCACGGGTGTAGTGCAGGGCAGCGAGCGAGAAATTACGCTCGTTGTAGGACACATGCACGCGATCGAAGGCGAAGCGGTTGATGTCAAAGGTCATCTTGCGCTTCGTCGCCTCCGGCTGCGGTTGCTTCTTGAGGGAGTCACGCTTGAAGGCATCGATAATGAACTGCCAGTTGGCCACGCTGTCACGCGACGGCTTGTAGAGGGCGGCCTGCACGTCCTCGACACGCACCTCGGGGATGTGCACCTCATGGTGCCAAAGTGCCGGGAGATCGATATCGGCCGTTATCAGCCCCACCTGCAGGAGCGGACGCTGCTCACGGTCTTCCACAGAGAGGCCCTGCAGACGCACGTCGCAACGGAAAAGGTCGAAGTTCAAGTGTTCAACGGTGACACGCGTCTGCAACTTCTCCGAGAGATAGGTCACTACGCGAGCCACTAATTTGTCTTGTACATAGGTAGTATTCAGCGCGATGGTGACAATTAGGAGGAGCACCAGCACTGCCAAGACGAAGCCCGTGAGGACCTTGAGGATGCGCTTAATAATCATCTCACTTCTTTCAAAATCTTCGACAAAGGTAGGTACTTTTAGCGAAGAAGCCAAACAGATGGCACATTTTCTTGCATAAAATTTTGCGGATATGGATTTATGCGCTACCTTTGTCGCCTAAACAAAGGAAACAACTATGTCTATGAAAGATATTGTCAGCTGCCAACGTGTCACCTGGAATCTCCTCTTCATTCTATTGATGGGATTCATGATATCGTGTACCGAGGACATCAATACCGAGGACCGATTCACGGCTACGGACTACACCATCATGAGTTTCCTGGAGTATAGCAATGAAGCCCCCAACTATACGGAATATGTGAACCTGCTCCAGCAGGTATCCATCAGCGAGGTTTCCCACTCCACGGTGGCACAGCTGCTATCAACACGCGGTGCCTACACCTGCTTTGCGCCCAACAACCAAGCCATCTATGACTACCTGCAAGAGCTGTATGAGAAAGGCATCATTACAGAGCCATCATGGAATGGCTTCCAATCCGAAGCAACGCTCGACTCTATCCGTAAGGTCATTGTCTATAACAGTGTGCTCGATGGCAGCAATATCGACATGGTCCTGGAGATGGCCGACATCATCACGCAGAACGACGAGGACGAGTTCACCCTTCCCAATCTCAACGACCGCAAGCTTTACAAGACCCATGTGGATCAGACGGACCTCATCTACATCAACGGTGTGTCGCTGATAGACCTGAAGAACCGCGATATCAAAACCCTCAACGGGCGCGTCCACGAGGTACACACCGTCATCGCGCCCAGCAACGACACGATGAGCGATGTCCTGCGCAAGTACATTGCAGAGGGTGAGAAAGGCTTCATGGTCATGGCTAAGCTCATCCTGGCCTGCGGCTTGGACGACACACTCAGCAAAACACAGGATGACGTATGGGAAAAGCTCTACAAGACCAAAGCCGTGAAAGATCTGCCCGTACACTCCAAAGGCATGGGCACAGGCCCCATCCCCGACCACCGCAAATACGGTTTCACCGTCTTTGCCGAGCCCGACGACTTCTGGGAGAAGACCCTGGCCGAGGCGGGCATCCAAAAGACCTACGACCAGATAGAGGCTGTCGACATCAAGAACTTCCTGATGCAGAAGCAGCTCTACCCCAATGCTCGTCAAGACAACGACTTCAAGAGCGAGGACAACATCCTCAACCAATTCGTCACCTACCACGTCCTGCCCTACAAGCTGGCACCCGAGCGACTCGTCATCCACCACAACGAGAACGGATACTACTACGAGACTTCTGCAGGACATTATTCCGTACCTGTCTATGAGTACTATACGACCATGGGCAAGCGCCGACTCCTGAAAGTTTACCAAAGTGCTGAGAGTGCCGAGGAAGACCCCGAGCTCAGCGACGGCAACGCCGGCATCTACCTCAACCGCTTCCCCATCCTCAGAAACGGACGAGGAATGTTCAGCGACGAAAGCAACTTCTCCAATAACGACTACCACGAAAGCGGGATGTTCAAAGATCCGGGGACAGCCACCACCTTCTATCCCGATGAGAACCGAGGCGTGCGCATCCGCTTCCAGGCCGAGGACGCGGCCAAACACCAGAAACTGTTGAACAGCTGCATCTATCCCATCGAGCGCCTCCTCGTATATACCGAGAACGTACAGAATCGCCTCGCCGGCGAGCGCATCCGCATCAACATGGCCGGAATGTTCCCCGAGATGACCAACAACGATCTGCGACGCCCCATGGGTAAATACAAGTTCTCACCCGCCGACCACCCCTATGGCGGCACCGTAGGCTTCCCCGTGGAATATCCCTACCTGGCCGATGTGACGATGCGCGACGGCACTGGCTTCTACTATCTCTCCGGCATCAACTACAATTGGAATAACTATCAAGGTGATGAGTTCAACATCATCGGTAAGTACGAGTTCACCATGAAACTCCCGCCCGTGCCCAAGCGCGGACATTACGAGATACGTTTCGGTGTCAGTGCCAATTCCAACCTGCGTAGCATGTGTCAGGTGTATTTTGGTTCAAACCCAAACTACCTGCCAGCCAAGGATATCCCCATGGACCTCCGCATAGGCTTTGTCCTCCACCACTTCAAGAACGGAAACCAGACCTCTACATTCGGCTACACGACGAAAGCTGATTACACCGCTGACGTCAAACTCAGTACAGAAGAACAGGATGAAATCGCCAAAGCCCTGCGCGCACGCGGCTTCATGAAAGGTCCCAAGTACTACCATTGCGGCAAGGGCACCACAGCACCTCTGGCCAACGAGGAAGAGAGTGTCTCACGACGTATCATGGTCAGCGAGGACCTCGACCCTGACAAAGAATACTACATCCGCTTCAAGAACGTCCTCGACGACGAAAGCCTCCAGTTCTTCATGGACTACTTTGAGTTCGTCTCCAAAGACGTCTATGACAATCCCGTCGAGCCGGAGGACGTCTGGTAACTACACTGCTTCTACGGATTCTGGAACTTAGGTTTAAGTTCGTTGGGTGAGTCGTTGGTGAACATATCAACGGCAGGAGCATCGTGCTCGAAGAGATGGCGGAGGACAACAGGATCTAACGTGAGCGCGGGCTGGAAGGCGGAGGACGCCATATAGCGGAGGATGCTATGACGGAGCTGACGCGCCACCATACGGCGGTCGAGGTTGGAGGTGATATCAAGAGTGGTCATCAGGAGGCGGCCACGCAATACACGCGCCTCCACCATCATCCCCAGCTTACGGGAGAGATGCCAGGTGTCGATGGGCTGCACGATGGGTTGGTAGTCCTTAGGGAACTCGGCGAGATTCATGCACTGTGCACGGTTGGTGAGCTCCCACCACTGCAGGTCCTGCCAGTCCTCGGTGGGGAAGTCAGCGAAGACAGGATGCTGCGCTTGGATATAGGCACCTGTGGTGTGCGGCGGCTTCATCTTGAACCACGATGTATTCCAGAAGACAGGGAGGAAGCGATGGACGACATCGGCGCCATAACGAATCTGTCCGGCAGCACAGAGGAGTACGTCGCGACCTTCTGCCAGAGCGACAAAGGCGGAGTCGAGGCTACTTGTGGTCAGCAGTTTCTGCGGCGCAGGATCTGCAGGCCACGAGTCAGGATAGGCCCAGAAGTTCCAGTGGTTCTGGTGGGTAGCATCTGCGGTGATGGTGAGCGTAAGTTTTCTGGCGGTCGCAATACCTCGCGGCAGGAATACAATCTCCTGTCCCACGCCACATGGTCCTTGCGCCAAGATATGCGCGCCATCATCTATGGTATAGTTGAGCTCCCTTCCATCTCGGGACAGGTCAGAGGAGGCGTTATAGAGGGTGACAGGGATGCGGATGGTGTCGGTGGCCTCATAGGTAAAACGGGGGAAGTGGGCAAGGGGCACGAGGTCGCTGCAGAACTCACGCCAGTCGGTAGCGCTGCAGTAGCCTTTCTCGCGCCAATGAACGTTGAGTGGCCCAACGAGGGCGGTACCCTGACCGCTGTAGTCGTTGAGGGCGAGGAGCTGGAAGCCTGCGTAGTGAGGCGTGCGCAGGTGGCGCTCTATTTCATATTTATAAGCCAGCACCTGCAGACGGCCGCTAGCCATGAGGAAGCGTTCGGCTTGAGAGACCATGCCGTGGTCGGCAAGGAGGTCGCGGAAGATCTCGAAGTTAGCCGCACGATAGGCACCTGTGTATTGCGGTATCTCCTTGAAATCAGGGAAGGCACACCACTGACCTTGCTCGTGGGAGATGATAGGTGAGGTGTTGGGTGTTGCGGGCTTGTAGTTGCGGGGATGAGCGATTTCTTCGATGAAATCGTCGTTACTGGAGGGTTGGCGGCGGTTCCATTCCAGACCGCGCGCGCCACCCTTGACATGGTATTCAGACCCCGTGTCCCACTCCCAGCCTCCACCGACGCTGGCGGTACAGTAGATGCGCGAGGGGTCGTAGGCTTTCATGGTCTCCACGAAGGTACTCCCCCACTCCACCCAACGCCCCGCGGGCTCATTGCCGGCGGCAAGCATGACAAAGGAGGGATGGTGCCCGTAGGCATCGAGGATGGCGCGCCCCTCATCCATGAGGTATTTGTCAATGGGCTGTCCGTTGCCGAGTTTCACGCCGTGATTGGGCCACGACGGTCCCTCGGGCTGCAAGTAGATGCCGAGACGGTCGGCAGCCACGAAAGCGGCTTCGGGCGGGCAGTAGCTATGGAAGCGGACATGGTTGAGGCCATACTCCTTGCATTTCCCAAGGAGACGCATCCACGAGGCTGTGTCGGTGGGAGGATAGCCCGTCTCGGGGAAGCAGCAGTTCTCCACGGTGCCACGCAGATGGATGGGGTGGCCGTTGAGGAGGATATCACGCCCCTGCACCTGCACCTCGCGGAAGCCGAAGGTGATACTCACGGGTACGCCGTCGTAGTTGACAGTGGCGGTGTAGAGCTTCGGGTGGTGCTCGTCCCACGGCTGGGCGTCGGGGACATGGATGTTGTAGGTGCGGTCGTTGAGGGTGAGGTGTACGGTAGAGGTGGCAAGGTCGGTGATGACACGGCGGCGCCAGATGAGAGGCTCACAGCGTAGCTCAATGCGCCCGGCGATACCGTTCCAGTTGCCTTGGGTCTGGTCGGTGACACTGTGACTGTCCTGTCCCACGCAGACGTTCTCGATGCCGTTATAGACGCGGATGGAGAGCTCGTTGTCACGACCATAGCGGAGGTAAGGCGTGACATCGTACTGATGCGGTGCGGAGAGGGACATCTGGTGTCCTACCTCGTGACCATTGACAAAGACGGTGGTCTCAATATGCGGACGCTCTAGGAAGAGGGTGACACGCTGTCCGCGCCACTGCTTGGGAACTTGCACCGTGCGGCTATAGACGGCCTCGCCCACGAAATGGTGCTGGGGCGTGAGGAAAAACGGGAATTTCATCGCCCCTGCCTTGCGATAGCGCTCCATGTAAGGGTTGAAGAAATAGCTGGAGTCATAGAGGGAGCACGTCCAGCGGGTATCCACGGTGACAGGGGCACCGATGCCACGCGTAATCATAGAGCCCGGCAGCTCCATGGTGGTTTCAGACAGACGCGAGTGAAGGCGCCAAGTGCCGGAGAGGTCAAGGCAGAGGAGGAGCGCGCACAGTGCGTGCAGGGAGGCGAGGAGATGCATAGGGGGATAGGGTTATTGCAGACGTTGGCGGGCAGCTTCGATAAGGGTGTCGAAGCCACGGGCGCGGTCTTCGTCGGTGAGGCTGACGACAATATCGGGCTGTATGCCGAATTCGATATGGTTCATGTCGGCATCATACATGGGACATGCCGAGAAGCGGACGCTCCAGCCGTTGGGCAACTCGCCTGAGAAGGGCATCCCGCTACCACCGCCTGTCTGGTCGCCGAGGACGGTGACCTTCGGACATTGTTTCATGTCGCGCACGAAGGTGTTGGTGGCACTATAGCACCGACGGTTGGTGAGGACGATGACGGGTTTCTGCCACCGCACGCCCTCGGAGGGTTCCAGGTATTGTTTCTCGGGCGTGGAGAAGTCGTTGTGTCCTTTGCCTGTCTTATGACAGATGTAGCCGACCAGTCGGCGATCGTTGGTAAAGCGACGCGCGAGGCGATCGGCGAGGGTGAGGTCGCCACCAGTGTTGTTGCGCATATCGAGGATGAGGCCGCTGCAGCTGCGGAGGCCATATAGCACCTCGTCGAGATTGCCCTCTCCGAAGCTTGACGAGAAAGAGGAGCAGACGAGGTAGCCGACGTTATCATCGAGGATGCGGTACTTCAACGACGAGGCAATCTTATAGTCCTTACCGAGGTAGGCATCCTGCAGGTCCTGATAGAAATTAGGGGGGAAGTCTTCGTACCACGACCAGTTGCGCCCCACATCGGCGGGCGTGTAGAGGTTCACGTGTCCGTCGCGCAGTTCCGAGAGCATCTCCGCGAGGACTTCGAAGAGCTGTGCCTTGGACATATCGTCAGAGAGGCGGGCGCGATAGCGGCTACGCACCTCGTTCCAGTCAAGGCCGATGGCGTCGCGCTTGTAGTCCAGGAAACAGTAATGCTCGTCGATGAGCGTCCACAATGCTTCCATGTTCCCCTCCGGTGTGTCCTCGAAATCATCGGCACGGAAGCAGGAGGAGAGCAGCAGGGCGGCAGCAATGAAAAATGAAAAACGAAAAATGAAAAATGTGAGACGACGAGACATCATAGTATGAAGTTTTCCGGGAACTGACGCTGGGTGTTGCGGCGTGTGTGATGACGCACCCATCCGAGCATGAATCCAGCGGTGAGATGGGACTGAATGAGGTTATTAACATGGGAGCTCTGTGTGTCCAGGAAGAGGCCGTAGCGGATAGAGGAACGGCGCAGGGGGATATCCATGGTGAGCTGGTTGCGCCAGCGCAGTGCCTTCCACGGGAGTGTGGCGATGACATTGTGGTCGGGTTGCGCCAGCGAGAATATCTCGTAGTAGCTCTGGCCGTAGTTGGGGCTGAACATCACGCCAAACAGCTGGAAGTCCGTCTGGTAGCGCACAGCAGCCTCCCGACGGCAGAAGGGGAAGCGGAAGATGGCAGCAGCAGAGGCATTCAGGTGGGCATTGGCGATAGCCTGCGCCGGGTTGTTACTGTTGCGGGCGTTGTAGAGGACACCCAGTGTGGCCCCCAGCTGCGGACCCGCCATCAGGCGCCAATGGTCATTGAGCAACCAGTTGTAGTGGAGGGCGTAGTCATAGTGTAAACGTCCGCCGAGGTAGCGTCCCTTTCCAGAGGCACTTTTCGTGGAGGTGATATCCAGCTGCACAAGGGACTGCCCGCTGACATGGCCTTTCCAGATGGAGGTAGCGCGCAGGTCTTCGTGAAGCATCGAGAGCTGATAGCCTTTATAGAGAAGCGGCGTAAGATAGGTATCCTGTTGCGAGGCGAAGCCCCCATAGAACACGGTGGCACGCGTCACGTTGCACCCTTCCTGAGCGAAAGCCCTGAGGGGGAAGAGGATAAATAATAAATGAGATATGATAAATAATGTGGAGCGGCGCATGGCTAATCAAAGAGACTAAGTTGTATGGAAGAAGACCCACCAGCGGATTCTTCCTCTGAAGGAACTTCCAAGACCTCCTCGGGAGCTTCTGCGACTTCAGAGTCTTCCTCCTCAGGAGCCTCAACTGCTTCCGGCTCTTCTTCAGGCTCCTCTGCGGAGAGTGGCTGTCGCGTGGGCTCCAACTCCTCAATCTGAGCGACAGCGAGCGTGGTGAGGCGCTTGCCCTTGGCCTTGAAGCTCTTCTGACCGATGAACTCTTCGGCATCCACCTCCAGCGGCTCGCGGAAATCGTCGGGAGCCGCGTAGGTGACAAGGAGACGTGGGTAGGCGGTGTCGGTGAGCAGCAGCAGGCGGCTGTCGGGGTTCTCGCCGAGGAAGTTCTGGTGGCGAGCCGACGCTTCGAGGGGGAAGCGCTTGAGGTAGGGGAAACCCTGTTCAGCATCGAAGAGGGCTGCCGTCCACACCTTCTCGGGCTGGAATTTCTCGATGCGCAGGATGTTGGGCTCGTAGTGGTTGTTGACGTCGAAGTTGGTGGTGTAGAATTCGCCGTTGTCGAGGATGACCAGGATGAGGTCGTCGGCGTGGAACTCGCCCAGATACTCGCCGTGGTCGTCGTAGTTGAGACGCTTCACGTCGTGGTCGAACCACACCTTGCGACCGCCCAGTGTGCTGCTGCCGTGGCTCTTCAGGCCGATGCGCTCCACGTCGAGCTTCGTGAGCAGGTTGCCCATGGAGGCACGTCCCTTGATCATGATTTCGCTGAAGTCCTTGTCGATGAAGGTGCGCTTAAGCTTGGGATTGGGTTTCAGGCTGACCTTGATGACCTCGGCCTCGCCGTTGGGGTTGGCAGTGAAGTAGGCAACGCGGCTGCCGGGCTTGCCCTGCGTGAGGTCGTACTCGCGGTCGCGCGTGATGCTGGTGACATTGAAGCGCTTGATATAGAACGCCCCGTCGCGCCCGTCGCGATAGACGCAGTTGTAGATGGTGCGCGTGTCGTTCTTCTTGAAGATGGCCACGTGCAGAATCTGGCACTTGCGTTTCTCGGCCTTGGAACGCTCCGTCTCGCCCACGAATACCTTTTCTCCGATGCGGATGACCTTGTAGGTGCCGTCCTTGTAGAAGATGATGACGTCGTCGATGTCGGAGCAATTGCAGACGAACTCGTCCTTCTTCAGTCCTGTGCCGATGAAGCCCTCGTCGCGGTTGATGTAGAGCTTCTGGTTGGCTTCCACGACCTTCGATGCCTCGATGCTGTCGAAGTTGCGGATTTCGGTGAGGCGCGGGTGGTCCTTGCCGTATTTTTCCTGGATGAAACGGAACCAGTTGGCCGTCACCTCGATCATGTTTGCCAGGTCGCGGTCAATCTCAGCCACCTCCTCCTTCATGCGGGCGATGAGCTCGTCGGCCTTGTCCTTGTTGAACTTGGCGATGCGCTGCATCTTGATTTCCAGGAGTCGGAGGATGTCGTCCTTCGTCACCTCGCGCACAAACTGCGGGTAGAACGGTGTCAAGCGCTCGTCGATATATTCACAGAGTTCATCCGTCGAGTTGGCATTCTCAAAGGGCTTGCCCTTGTAGATGCGCTCTTCGATGAAGATGCGCTCGAGGGAGGCGAAGTGCAGGGCTTCCATCAGCTCGCCGCGACGAATCAGCAGTTCCTTGCGCAGCAGTTCCTTCGTGTTATCCACGGAGCGGCGCAGCACCTCGCTGACGGTGAGGAAGCAGGGCTTGTTCTCGTCGATGACGCAGCAGTTGGGCGAGATCGAGACCTCGCAGTCGGTGCAGGCATAGAGGGCATCGATGGTCTTGTCCGACGAGGCGCCGGGCATCAGATGGATGAGGATCTCCACGCCCGCGGCGGTCATGTCCTCCACCTTGCGCACCTTGATCTTGCCCTTCTCGGCAGCCTTCAAGATGGTGTCGATGAACTGGCTGGGTTTCTGGGGCGAGCCGGTGGTCTTGCCGAAAGGCAGCTCGGTGATGGCCAGCGTCTTGCTGTCGCGCTTCTCGATCTTGGCACGCACGCGGACCATGCCGCCACGCTGGCCGTCGTTGTATTTCGAGACGTCGATGCTGCCGCCTGTGGGGAAATCGGGATAGAGTTGAAAGGGCTCGTTGTGGAGGTAGGCGATGGCGGCCTCGCAGAGTTCATTGAGGTTGTGCGGCAGGATCTTGGACGAGAGACCCACGGCGATGCCCTCAGCGCCCTGTGCCAGCAGCAGCGGGAACTTCACAGGCAGCACGATAGGCTCCTTGTTGCGGCCGTCGTAGGAGAGTTTCCACTCCGTGGTCTTGGGGTTGAAGACGACGTCCAAGGCGAACTTGGACAAGCGCGCCTCGATGTAACGGCCTGCTGCGGCATCGTCGCCCGTGAGGATGTTGCCCCAGTTGCCCTGGCAGTCGATGAGCAGTTCCTTCTGGCCCAACTGCACCAGCGCGTCCTTGATGCTGGCGTCGCCGTGCGGATGGAACTGCATCGTGTGGCCCACGATGTTCGCGACCTTGTTGAAGCGCCCGTCATCCATGCGCTTCATCGAGTGCAGGATACGACGCTGCACAGGCTTGAAGCCATCGCCAATATGCGGCACGGCACGCTCCAGAATGACATACGAGGCATAGTCCAGGAACCAGTCCTGATACATACGGTTCAGATGGTGTGTGATGCCATCCTGCATCACGTTTTTATCGTCCATGAACGCTGCTTATCGCGGCTTCGCCGCAGTTTAAAATTGAAGGTTAAGGGATTTTCGGCGCAAAGATACGAAAAAAACTGAAACCCACGCCCTCAGAACCGAAAAAGTTTACATTTCTCCTTCACATTCATCCGTGTCACCCCACACCCCACAGGTTGGGGGGCATTTAGCTGATGAAGCTCAGCTTCCGGCGATTGCCGGTTGGGCGGACGGCGAAGTGGAGCCAGATGGCGCCGCGGGTGTTGCGCTCGATGAGGAGTTCGTCGAAGTCCTCGCGGGTTTCATCACTGATGTCTAACAGGATGACGGCGTAGCGCAAGGCTTGATCCATGCCGCTGACGCGGATGTCGGCGGCGCAGCCGGTGAGGTGGTTGGAGTTTGCGGCACCGCCCACGGCTTTATTCACCGCCGCAGAGCGGAAGGCGCTGTTGATGACGATGGGAGCCCCTCCCCCGGCCCCTCCCCTGTTAGGGAGGGGAGCGAATTCATCGGGATCAGGACTTTCATAGCGCTCATTGTAGCGGCTGCGAAGCCGTTCTAGCCAGCCACAGAGGCGTTTCAGGTTTGCGACTTGTGCCTCACCCGGCACGTTCTTCATATTTGTTTTTGTCTTGGTTAACTCAGCGAGTGTAAAGTGCTCGCTGAGTCTGATAATTGTTTTTTCCATTTCTTGAACTTCTTAAACTCTTAAACTTCTTAAACTCTTTATTCTGGTCGTCACTTCGTTCCTCAAAATTTGAAACAAAAATTTGAAACAAAAATTTTTTCTTTAATTTTCACATATAATTTTTGCTTTAATTTTGAGCGTAGCGACCCGATTAAACTATTAAACTTCTTGAACTTTTAAACTATCCCCCTTGGGGGATTATAGGGGGCTCTTCCCTTCGTCCCCCTTGGGGGACCACAGGGGGCCCTTCTTACTCACATTAATTGGTGTACTCTTAGGAAACGCGATGCTGTAGGCGGTGTCGAGGGCGCGGAGGTCGATGCGGTAGAAGCTGATGCCGAGGCGGACGGCTACGATGGCGCGCAGGAGCTCGCGGTGCTGACGGGGGGAGAGCGATGGCGGCGGCAGTTCGTCCCAGCCGCAGAGGGGTTTCAGCTCGTCGAGGGTAGCTAACTGACACACCTCCCAGATGAAGTCGTCGGTGGCGCGCAGTCCGAACCACGTCTTCAGGATGCGCCTTGCGCAGAAACGCTTATGCTGCGTCCACAGGAGGCGCCTCGTGCGCTCCAGCCGTAGCCAGAGCTCCACGAAGCATGCTTGGGAGTTTTCGATTGTAATCATACCTCTAAACTCTAAACTTCCTCTTGTACTCCTCTGTCTTGCAGTAGCGTCCTGTAACCTCGTCATAGACGATGTGTCCGCGACTCTGCCACTGGCGCAGCGTGTTGCTGCCGTCGCCGCTCTTGCCCTGGCTCTGCCGCATCTGATGGTACTGTTCCTTGGTGAACTCGCCGGGCAGCAACTCCAGCAGGTTCTGTGGCCCCGACTGGCGCTGCATCTCCACTTCCTCGCGCAGTTCCTTCTCCAGCTGCTTGCCGAAATACAGCATCTTGCACCATAGGTTGTACTGCTCTGTCCAGCGCACGAAATCCGCGATTTCCTTGCTCCATTTGTAGCCGTGGGCCACATAGAGCACCATGCCCTTCAGCCATGCGATCACGTTGGCGCGATAGCTCAACACGCGGTAGGCCTCGCTGTCGTACAGCTTGGCGGCATCGCGGTTCTCCGTGCGGATGTCGAGGGCCAGCTTCTTGGCCTGCGGACACTCTATGAGTCCGTTGGCAGCCTCCAAGCGGTCGATGTACGGTTTCAGTTCCTGCGCAAACGTGTGGTCGTAGATGCCCAGGATGGGGGCTGTATCGTCGTCGTCATCGGCCTTGATGATGGTGGCTACGTCCAGACGGCTCACGGTGCCGTCGTTGACCATCTTATAGAAGAACTTACGGGCGTTGGGAGGCGTCGTCGAGGCGTTGAAGTTCCACCGCAGCGGAGCGATGCCACTGACGCTGTCGGCTCCCACGCGCTCCTGACCGGCGAGGCTGTTGTCGAATGCCTTGCGGATGAGCAAGTCCCACTTCATCCACCGTGCCCTTCGACGTCACCTTCTTCAGCGCCTCTATTTCATCCACGATGGTGTAGATGTAGCGCTCGCCATTGTTGTGGGCATCCACGATGCGCTGGTTGAAGACGGCATCCGTCAGGTTGTCAATCAGCATCTGTATGCAGATGTCCGTGGGCCGCGGGTCTTTCTTCTGCTTTGCGCCCGGGTTCTTCTGCTTCCACTCCGCTTCGCGCTGACGGTTGGGGATGTCGCGCTGACGGATGTCCTCCATGATGTACTCGATGGGCTTCTTGATGGTGCCCTTGCCGATGGACTGCCGACCGATGAGGATGTTCATGAACGTGGCTTCGTGCTCCACGTTGTCCCAGTAGCGGAAGCGGACGCCGTGCAGGTGGGCTCCCAGCGCAGGGAACACGGCGCTGGCCACGGCGGGCTTGTAGAACCAGGGCACGTTCTTCGTCAGCAGCTTCACCAGTGGCGGCAACCGCTTCGGCATCGGTGGCGGCGAGGTCAGCGTACCGCCACAGGCCTTCACCGCCTGCTGCGACTTCAGCGCCTGCAGCACCTGCTTCAGCCTGAACGGCATCCCCCTCCTCGGCTCCTTCAAGGCGTTCGAGAGAGTTTGGATCCACTCAGACTCTCCCCCCTGCCCCTCCCTATGAGGGAGGGGAGTAATTACCTGTGACCCTTGTGAAGTGCTGTCTGCAAAACATTCTGCTCCCTCCCTGATAGGGAGGGCGGGGGGAGAGTCTTTCCAGTAGTTCGGGATCACCTGCATCATCTTCTTTAAATCATAGCCGCAGATGCTCCTCAACGTCACCGCCAGCTCGAACGTCAGCACATTACGGTCGCCCTCCACAGGCTCCTTGCCGTCGTTGAACAGCTCCCAGTACTTGGCGATAATGTCCTTGAACAACACCCCATTATACTTTGCATCAGCATCACACTTGGCAGCTTCCGTTGTTTCGTGGTTCCCTGATTCCGAGGTGGTATTTGGGGAACTGTCACACTGTAACGCTGTCACATCTGCTTGCGCCACCTCAAAGATGGCATCATCCAAGAACAGTAGTTCCGCTTCCGTTGTCGTGAAGAACACGCGGGTGATGTCCTTGGCGCCCTTGTCAAAGGTCACACCCAACAGTTCAGAAGCCCACTTTAAGTTCTCCTCCTGAGTGAGATCTGGGCGACGCTGAAACACCAAGTGGTAGCCATAGCCACGGGCACTCTCCTCCAGCATCCCCAATCCCAGCTCGTCCTTCTTCTGCAGGATGCGCTCTTTGACCACCGGCATCTCCTCTGCCGTCAGATGGTCGATGTCCATGCCCACCGTCGTGCTCATCGTCTTCGAGCCCTTCAGCGAGCCGTCTTCATTGGGCAGACACGAGTAGTTCATCTGCACCAGCTTGTGTTTCAACGACGTATCACCCTCGCGGATAGCCGCCACCGTCTGCACCTGATCGCCGCCATTTCTCAATGCCAGATACTCTGGCCTGGAGAGGACGGGGCGCATCATCTTCGCCCCATCCTTGTAGTATATCACGTGTACGCTCATACGAAATCCTCCTCAATTTGTTCAAACACGAAGTCGCTTGCCGTGCGGCTCTCCTCATCTATGCACTCGCTGGCGCAGATGTTGGTCTCTGAACGTTCAATGTTCAGCGACAGGCGCACCGTCTTATCGGTGATGCTCACCCGCCCGTGAGGCAGCTTGTGGAAGCGGTAGTCGCGCTTTTGCGACCTGCCCTCCGAGTGATGGCGATTAAATGTGGCCTCCTTCAGGTCGATGAGACCAATACTGCCGCGCATGCGGCGAGATTTTGAAATCAGTTCGCGGTAGTCCGCGTCGGAAATGTTTAATGTAAGTTTCATAGTTTGAGTTGATTTTGCGAGAAGAAGGTTTCGGAAATCTGCCGGCCAGCTTGAATCACATGTGAAGACCTCCTCCGCTTCAACTCAGATGAAAAAAGAATTGTTTGTTGATATAACCTTAAACGCTAAACGTTAAACGATAGACGTTTACGTCATTATACACCTTGCCGTTATATTCGCGGGTGCGAATGCCGAAGAGTACCTCTACGCGCTGTCCTACGGCGAGCGGTTCGGTTGGGATTTTGTCATTGAAGAGGTCCAGTGCCATCACGTTCGGGAACGCGATGCTGGGATCATCCTCCATGACCACGATAGTCTGTTTGCGCCACTGGGCGCCCTGCTGTGACACACCCTGCTGCAGGGGCATCACCTGATTGATTTTACCTTGAATACGCATGGTTGTAATTGTGTATTAATTATTAATAAGGTGGAATAAATTTTTCGGTTGAAAACCCTGCCGTGTCTCACGACAAAGCAGGGGGTGCAGTCCGGAGACTGCGTAACTATGACAAACAATCAAACCAGATATATTATTATGAACAACATGTCAAAGATCACTTGTCAAACGCGTGTTGTTTTGTTTGACGCTGCAAAGGTCGGGGTAATTTCCGAGGTCTAAATTCGATATTTTTAGACTCCCTTCAAAAGTTGCCTTAGCAGGGCGCGCGCATCATGGTTTAATTCGTAGCTACCGCTCGATTTAAAGTACCTGTTCTTCCTCGTTGTCTGCTCCAATCGCAGGTGCAGCTCCATCATGGTCATGGTCGAACGATAGACACCCCTGTTGTGCATGAAGCACACGATGTTCGTGACCGTGTAGCGGTTCATGTGTCCAGCCTGTATGCCGTTCTTCATGGTCAAGCACTCCCTGAAGCACGGAGCCTCCACGATCTGCAGCCACAGACGTTCGATGTCCTTCTGCCAGGCATCGGCTGCGTAATCCGCTATGCGCTGCACATAGTCCAGCACCTCGCGTTTATACGCGTCCTTGTCCGTGAGACGGGCTGGCGCAATGAACACGCGGCCCTGACGAGTCAGTTCTTCTAAAAGAGTAGCGTTAAAGTCTTTTGGCGAAAGCCGTTTCAGATTTGAAGATGTGGTCTTCATTCGTCTGAGCTTTGCGAGAGAAGAAGCTAAGAGTGGGTACCCTTTTCACTTGCAAGCCTCCTTCGCTCACTTCGCCCCGACTGGTCGTCCTTGTGCGACCGTTAAGTTGTTATTACTATCTACATACCGTATGAAAACCTGTTTGGGGTTTACCGGCACGTTTTGAAATATAATGGGCTAAGCCTGCCGAATCAAGGGCAAACAAAAAGCCCACATCAGATTTCTCCAATGCGGGTGCAAAAATATACAGAAAAAAACTCAAAAACGCTATGTAGTGGGCTACTTTATCATAGGTAATACCTTAGGTAGTGGGCTACTTTTTTGTTTTTCCCCTTCTAGGAATTTGTTTTCTAATCTCTGATGCAAATTTAGGCATAGCAGATTCAAATACTTTTGCTACAGCATCTATATCATTCTGATTGAATCCTGCTTTTTTCATCTCGCTAGTTACAGACGTTTCCTCCCAACCTCCAATTGCAGAAATAATAGAAACCAATTGGTTCTTTATGGGGGTTGGTCCATCAGTGAGGGATGCTATGGTATAAATAAGTAGTCCCATTTTAGCTTTTGTAAAGCACTCTTTCCCTGATGCAGTAAATGCTTTTTCTGACTCTCTAGAGACGGTTTCCTCGTACTTCCTCTTCCATTCATCACGTTCTATTTTCAATGCATTGTTTTCTTCATATAAATTTTGATCAATAATGCTTTCTTTCATCCTAATATGAAGATGTGACTCTGGTTCGTCAATAACCTCAACGATATGTCTTTTTAATTCAGTAGTCTGTCCACCGGTCTTCTCATTTATCTTTTGACGATAAACTTCAGCTTTCTTACGTTTTTCCAATATTCCTTCAGCAATAGTACCTGCTGATACGTATTCGCTGTCGTTTTGCCAGTTATCTCTCATATATGAATAAAAGTTAGCACTGCCCTGTCCTGTCCCATAATAATCAGAGGCAATATTTGTATATTGACCATCCTCGCGAGCGTGCCTTTTATCTTCATCATCTATTGCTTGAGCGACATCCATTACAAAATTTGTATCAATGCCTTCCAACAAATCCTTGACAAAATGTGTTTCATATAGTGTTACTTCCCCCCAATCTACTTCAAAAGGATTCAGTTTACCTTCATTGATACCCTTTGTTGTCCTTGAGATTATGGTTTCATTATTCTCATCATGTAATATAAAAGGAATCTGAGGGCTATATTTTGAGGGGTCATTAAACCAATCTATTGGAGATGAATTTTTATCTTCTTTCTTTTCTCCATCTTGAGTGGGGACAATCTCAGTCTTAGGGGACTCCATAGGAAGTCTCATAGTGTCAAGAAAATCTAATAGATTCTGACTTCTTTCTCTGCTTATTGTTGTCTTACATATCATATGCTAAAAAGGAAGATCGTCTACCGTGTTTTGTTCAATTTCTTTTTTAATATCGTCAATTATAAGATTGCGGTCGTGTGGTTCATTCCAGAAGCTAACAATATCTCTTAAACATTCTTTGTCATAGTTGTTGCTTATATCTGACCAGCAAACTCGCTTTAAATCGTCATCTGTTATTGGTAGTTTTACAACGAATTCTCCTGAAAGATATGTTGGCCCGGAGTTTTCATAGGCATCACTGAAATACTCAAAACAATTATTGTTTTCTACACTTCGTTTCCTAACATCCTTTTCTATTGTGTTTTTTAATCTTTCAAGGTCTGCGCAATTATCGCCATGCTCCTCTAAAAGAAAGTATACCAAGCACATCACAATATCACCACGAGAAGGAACAGGCATGTAGCTTCTTTCATTGGTTGTTGGACAAGATGCTAATTTATACAAATAACCATAATTCATGTATGGTCTTTTCAACTGTATAACAGCATTACTGATAAAACAGGCTTCGTTAAACATTTCTGTGATTTTCTTATCAGCGTCCACATCAGTCACTCTTGTACCATCCATATTGAGGAGCAGATCAAAAAATAATTTGAATACCGACTTGTCACTATCGATATCGAAATCATCGAGCGTTTTCTCTTTGTATAGCAATTGTCTAATTAATCTCATAGATTATTCTTTATGCTCTCATTACTATTTCACGCTCTTCTGCTGTCTGCCCATAGATTTCAAAAGTTCAGCGTGTATCATAGATTGCTAATTAGGATTTTGTCGAATTACTGCACCATCACTTTCTTCGCCTCACCCTTGCTACGTCGCACGATATTGATGCCCTTGCTCGGCGCTGCAGTCCTCTTTCCGTCGATAGTATAATAGGTATTGGGCTGCGGCGTTGCCTTCACATCCTGCACAGTACTTGCATCAAATTCTTTAATTCGAGCAAAGTCCTTCCAACCTTTTGTTGCTTTGTATTTATCGATAGTTCCCTTGGGGACATACAACGTGGCTTGGATGAATGTATTCAAAGAAAAGGTTTTACCGTAGGTCGAGCTACGACCTTCAATTTGATAAGGATATTCCATAAGAGAAAAAATTGTAGTGATATCTGCTCCATCGAAAGCCTGTCTACCAATACTCGTTGCTTTTTCGCCGATGATAACGGAGGTCAAACCTGTACAATTCCGGAAAGCCCCAACCCCGATGCTGATTACGGATGATGGAATGGTTAGTGAGGTCAGGCCTACGCAGCTAGAGAACGCGGAGCTACCAATCCAGATGACACCCTCAGAGATGGCCAGGGAAGTTAGGCCCGCACAGCCAGAGAAGGCAGAGCTCTCGATGCTGGTGACAGATGAAGGGATGGTAAGGGAGGTCAGGCCCGCGCAGCCAGAGAACGCATACTCTCCAATGCTTGTGACGGATGGCGGGATGGTCAGAGAGGTCAAATACGTGCAGCAAAAGAAAGCCCAGTCCCCAATACTGATGACACCCTCAGGGATGTTCAAGGAGGTTAAATCCGTGCAGTTCCGGAACGCGGAGCTACCAATGGTGGTTACTGATGAAGGGATTGTGGATTTTTTACATCCCACTATAAGAGCGTTATTTTGTGTTTCTATAATCGCATTGCAATTACTACGTGAATCATATATTGGATTACCTTCTGCTACAATGATGGAGGTAAGACCTGTGCAGTCTAAGAAAGCACCCTCACCAATACTGGTGACGGATGACGGGATGGTGAGGGAGGTCAGATTCTTACAGCCTTCGAACGCAGACTTCCCGATGTTGGTGACACCTTCAGAGAAGCCCACGAAAGACATACTCGTACAGCCAGAAAAAGCAGTTTTTCCGATGGTGGTGACGGATGAAGGGACGGTCACGGAATTCAGAGCTGAGCAGCCAGAAAATGCAGATTCTCCGATGCTGGTGACAGATGACGGGATAGTCACGGAGGTCAGGCTGGTGCATCCGGAAAAAATAGATTTCTCGATAGTGCTCACGGACGACGGGATGGTCACTGAGTTCAGACCCGTGCAGCCTGAGAAGGCAGAGCTGCCAATGTCGGTGACAGATGAAGGGATGATCACGGAGGCCAGACCCGTGCAGTTTTCGAAAGCTGAGCTATGGATGCTAGTAACGGACGACGGGATTATCACGGAGGTCATACCCCTACAGCCTGAGAAAGCATATTCCCCGATGGTTGTTACGCCATCACCTATGATATAGTTTTCGACCTGCTCACCAAAAAATGTCTCAAGATTAGATTTACTAGAATAACTGTGGTATGTAACGTTATTAGATACAACGCTATTACTATTGATAGTCACAGTGGTTAGATTCGTGCAGTACTCGAAAGCATACCATTCAATGTAGGTGACGGATGACGGGATGGTCACGGAGGTCAGACCCGTGCAACCAGAGAAAGCATCACCCCCGATCTTGGTGAGACCCTCAGAGAGAATCACAGAGGTCAGACTTTTGCAGCCTGAGAATGCAGACGACCAGATGTCGGTGACGGACGAAGGGATCGTGACAGAGGTCAGTTCCTTACAGTTAGAGAATGCATCATTGCTAATACCCGTTACTTTACGTGGCGCATTCATATAGGTCACTTCTTCGGGAATTACTACGTTGCCCGAGTATTCATCAGGATATTCAGAGGCAGAACTGCCACGGTAAGTAACCATTAACTCCGAATAATATATGTGGTCAGTAAAATTGTAATAAATGGTAACGCCATCAGCATTCTTAACTTCTATGTCATGGGCACCTGCTACCATTGGCATTATGATCAAAACGAGAAAAAGTAGTTTTTTATTCATATCAATATTGTTATTATTCGTCTCTTTTCTTGTCCTTATACTATTTGATGCACTCATCCTGATTCAAGATGCGAAATGTCACACCGCCAGGCTTGAAATCATCCCAGTAATGTTCTGAATTCTCCCAGTACTCTTTAGCTTTATCCATCGCAACGGCGAGATTGGGAGCCTCTATGCTGAACTCTTTTGAGATGACAACATCTGCCTGAAATTTAAATTCCATCGTGTAAATACTCCTGTCTGTTAATGTGGCGAATACGATTATTGAGCCAGATCGTTCTGTATCGTATTCACGTCACAACCCAAATCCGTGTTCTTAAGATGTGGATATATGGCACTATTCTTAGAAATGGTAAGGACACTCGTTGTAGCCGCTTGTGCAAGTTTGTCAAGTTCTACCTTAACCTGCTCGCAAAGCTTATTGAGGAATATTTTACATGCATCTGACAAATCTTGGTTCTGCCATATTTTAAGCAAATCAATGCGTCCCATTGTGATATAGTTCAGGTAAGCCATCGTATATGCTACAGCTGGTGCCTTAGCATTACCGTATTCCTTGGTTTCCTTGCGGCTCATCAGGAACTGATAGATAATAAGCAGAGCTACACTTTGCTTGTAATAGGATGTATCAGGTGCATACTTCCCGTCATCAATTGTCTTTAGGAAGGCTGCATAGGTGGTGCTTGCTCCTTTAACGGCATTCTGGGGCTCACCATTCCAACTCATCCATAATTTTGCCAACATCTCCTTATCAAAGCGCTTGTCCTTGGGATACATCTTCTTGAACGACTCCTGCATAGCCTTAGAGTTGATATTGGCAAGTTCTATCTTATACTGGCCGCGAATTCGCTCATAGAACCAATATTTGGGGTCATTGTTGGGATTTGGCGCAATAGTTTTTCTCGACAATCGCTCCATTTCTGTATTGAACTTGCTATTACTGCTGAAGTCTGCAAACTTCACCTTGTTCTGAGTGTTTGTGAACTTGCTGATTTCAGAAATCTTGTCTTTCTCTTCTTCGCCTATGACAATAAGTTTCACCATCACATACACGCCAAGCAGAGAAATGTCTCTCGGTTCCTTCTTCTTGGCTGTGAAAATGCTGGCAGTAGTCTGACCACCATTGACGATTTGGAAATCAAGAATCTTTTTGATGATACCTGTACTGATATAGTCGTTGCCTGTACCTTCCTCGTTCTCCAAATGGGTTGCATCATTGTTCGAAGCAACCACAATGTCACGGGCTACAGCTGTGATACCATTGTTGTATGCAAGAAACATTTCATTTGCTTCGCGCAAAGTCTTACGCATACCGTTGTTCGTGTCTTTGTTCCCAGCCTTGAAGCCTAAGAAGAAACGAACATTATTCATCAACAGATCGGTGTTATGAACCTCGTAGAGTTTGTATAGCAACTTTGCGGGGAACATAGTTGAGAAGCATTTGTACCTATATCGCTCTGAGTTCATTTCGATGTATGGCAGCTGATACATCTTGTAACTTTCATCTCCCTCGAAATCGATATTGATGGCTACATGGTCATTACCAGCACTGAGGTTTGCACAAATCTTGTTGATATCCCATACATCAGTATTGACAATCTTCCCGTCTATACGTAGCTTCTTGACAGTGTAGTCTTTTATCTGGAAGTTGGAGAGCAGACATAATCTTACCGTCATTATTCCAGACAGGTGGTCGTAGATAAACTTGCTAACCTCGTACTCCGCACTCTCTTCATCCATATCCAGATGTCCTGCACGAATAGCTTGATTGTAGAATCCTTGAAGACGATTTAGGGCCTGATTGAATTCCGTCCCCGTCAATGAGGCGGGTGTCTTCATTGTAGGATCGTAGATGGAATAATATAGAGTCAGGACTTCTTCATTGGCACTCATTCCGTAGCCGTATATTTCACCTTGTACTCTTCCAATGCTATCAGTAACGACACAATGCACCGCATTATACTCGTCAACATTGGTCATTTCTGCAATAGAATCAGTAAGATATTGCGTGAATGCCATTGCAGGCAACACATGTCCATCACGTAATTGATCTACTTCTTCGTTCAGTTCCTGAAGATAGCTGTCTATATTGTTCATAACTGTTTCGTTTGGGGTCGTGGAAAAATGAGATTAAAGTGCAGCAATCTCATCAAGTGACAAATTAGTCATTTCGGATATTTCCTTATCTGAATAACCTTTATCCTTCATTCTCTTGGCAACTTCTTTCACGCTGTCTTTCTTCGCCGTATTGATGGCATTATTGATGTCGCGATAGGCTTTGACGCTATCCTCATAGCCACGACGTTCCTCTGGCGAGAAACGGGCTATTTCAGCTTGCTCGAAGAGTTTGGTGAAGACCTTTTCCTGCAAAGCCTTCGGACGCTCGAACAAACGTGAAAGGTTGCGAAGCACGAAGAGCCACTTGTCGAACATGGTCTCCAACTCATCCTCCGTCTTGTTGAATTTCGGCATCTCGAGATAGATATAGGTCAGTTTGTCGAAGAACACTTTCTTGGTTTGCGTGTCCATCAACTTCACCTCATGGTGATAGCAATCCTTGGAATACTCACCATCGTGGAACTCAAAGTTCAGAATACCAACCGTATAAACGTCCTTCAGATTGAAGTCCCACTCGGCACCAACCTTTGCTTGTTCCTGGATAGGGAAAGTAGAATAGAATACGCTGCGGTCCCTGAAGAATTGTTGATATACGTTCTGCATCTCAACTATGAACTTGCCGCCATTCTCGTCCTCACAATAGACATCAAAGATAGCACGGCGACTGTCGCCATATACGCCGAAATGTTCCGTTGGTAAATACTTCACCTCTTTGATGTTCTGGTGACCCATGAAAAGGGCATTGAGAAAGCTGATGAGCAAGTCCTTGTTCATCTCAGTACCAAACAACTTCTTGAAGCCGAAGTCGGTGTACGGGTTGATGTATTTCTCTTTGATATCCTGTGCCATATCGTCAACTATTACAGATTTCTGCTGCAAAGATACACATTATTTTTTTACACGCACAAAAAAGCGGCTGAAATTCATCAACCGCTGGGAAAAGAAGCAAATCTGCATGCATTTTATCAAGAAAAACATCATTTATAAACAACAAAATACAAATTTTCGACGAATTTATTGTCTATAAACAACGAAACTACTATTTTTGCGCCAAATTCAAGTTATAGACAATGGAAATCATCTCTCGCAAACATTATGCCGACAAGGTAGATTCCTGGATTGGCAAGGGAAATATCATCGTGTTGGTAGGCCAGCGTCGTGTTGGCAAGAGCTTTGTCCTGAAGGACTTCATACAGCGTCATTCGGGTGACTCCGATGCCAACATCATCTATGTGGATAAGGAGAAGCGCCAGTTCGGCTTTATCAAGAACCACGAAGACCTGGGCCAGTACATCGATGAGCACTTCATCAAGGGGAAGCACAACTACATCCTCGTTGATGAGGTGCAGGACATCGACGAATGGGAGCGTACCATCATCAGCTACCACACTGAAGAGCAGACGGACATCATCATCACGGGCAGCAATTCCAAGATGCTGTCCAGCGAAATCAGCACCAAGCTCAGCGGGCGGTATGTGGAGATTCCCGTCCAAAGCCTCAGCTATAGTGAATTCCTCCTCTTCCACGGGCTTGCGGACAGCGATGACAGTCTCCGCACTTATCTCAACTACGGCGGTCTGCCCGGCCTCCGCCTCATTGGACTGGAGGATGACGAGCAGGTGTGGGACTATCTGCGCAGCGTCTTCAACACCGTCATGCTGAAGGATGTCATAGAGCGTCACAGCATCCGCAACATTCCGTTTCTGAACAACCTCATTGTCTTTCTGGCCGATACCATCGGCAAGCAGACATCGGCCACAAGCATCAGCAAGTTCATGAAGAGCGAGAAGATAGATATCTCCACGAATATCATCCTGGACTACACCCGTTATTTCACCGAGGCAAAGCTCATCGATGCCGTCAAGCGCTATGATATACATGGAAAGAAGCTCTTGGACAGCAACCGTAAGATCTATTTCGGCGACATCGGCCTGCGCAATCTCATCGCAGGTGGCGACCGCGAAGCAGATATAGAGAAAGTGGTAGAGAACGTCGTCTATCAGCAGCTGCTTCATTTAGGCTATCAGGTCTTCGTCGGTGACCTTCGTGCTGGAGAGATTGATTTCGTCTGCAAGAAGCCCAATGAGGTGAAGTATGTGCAAGCCGCCTATCTCATAGATTCAGACGAGACCCGCAAGCGCGAGTTCGGACGTCTGCAGGAAATCAAGGACAACTACCAGAAGTGTGTCATCTCCATGACACCGCTCGTAGTTCGTCGCGACTATGAGGGCATCCAGCACATCGGGCTCCGTGAATTCCTTGTCAACGGATTCTGAACAGTCTAACCCTGAAAAAGGTTGAATCTGTGACAGCGTTACAGTGTGACAGTTCTAAAACAGGTATTACGAAAGTCAAAAATTAACTCTATATTTATTATAAATATAGAAGTATTTTTCATACTGAAAAAGGTTGACTCTCGAACTGTCACACTGTCACGCTGTAACGCCTCGTAATTTTTCCCGAAAAAACTTGCCACAACATTCGTGAACCGCAATGGGAATGTTGTATCTTTGCACTGTGAAAAACAACACACCAAGCATCGAAGCGCTTCACAGCAAGCTGCAAAGGCCAATGCAGCTACGTGTGTAAAACAACCTATCTATTAACCTTTAACCATTACAAAACCACCATGAAAAACACTCTCAAGTACTCTCTGCACCTGCAGAAGAACCCCTTCCATCCTGAAGAGCCCCAGAAGGCGTACGCTCGCCTGCAGCTCAACGGCATCCTCGACATCAACGCCCTGGCCGACCACATGACGGACCACAACAGCATCTACACCAAGGGCACCATCGTGGGCGTCATCACCGACATGTGCCACTGCATCAAGGAGGCCATCATCGAAGGCAATGCCGTCGTACTCGGCGACCTCGGTCGCTTCACGCCCTCCATCACCAGCGAGGGCACGCTGTCCGGCCGTGATGCCGAGGGCAACCCCCTGACGGCCATGGAGATGTTCACCGAGGACAACATCAAGCAGGTCAACGTGAACTACGAGCTCGGCGCCGGCCTCGACTTCAAGCGCGACGATTTCGACTTCGAGTACGTCACCAGCCGCAAGGCTCAGGCCGCCGCCAAGAAGGCCCAGAAGAAGGGTCAGGAAAGCGCCGACTGGAGTGACGACGATGCCTCCAACGGAGGCGACTAACCCCCTCAGGTGAGTGGCGCACAAGCGCCCTCACCACTTTTCAAGAACCACAGAATACATGTTTTTGACCACGGATGACTCGGATGACACGGATTTTTTCTTGAACACAAATTATTCGAATTAAACGAATTCTTTTTCACATAAATGACCACAAAATCTTACTAAAATCTAAACTTAAATCTCTTGCACCGGCCACGCAGATTTAGGTCCTGATTAAAGACCGATTTAAGTTCAGTTCTTTATCCGTGGAATCCGAATAATCCGTGGTCTTAAATGCTAGAAGAATTACGATAATTACGGCCATTCGTGTCAGAAGAGAAAAAGATTTAGGTTCTGATTTAAGCCTGATTTAAGTTCAGAGATAAGCCTGATTTAGATGTCCGTGTATTTAACTTTGTTGACTTTTGTCGCGACTCGGCCATTTAAGAACAAGCTCTTATGGCTCTCGCTGCTCCAAAAGTTCCGTTCATTTCCGTGTATTTCCGTGAATTATTAACCTTTTAAAATTTGATTTCCCATGAAAGACTCAACCAAGAAAACCCTGAAGCGGATTGGTGAGATTGTGATTACGATTCTCACCGCGCTGCTCACGACCCTCGGCGCACATGCGGCCATCCATTAAGCCCCCTGTAGTCCCCCAAGGGGGACGATTGAAAATGAAAGCTCCCCTTCCGTATCGCGGAGGGGGAGCTTTTATGATTGTCAGTTGCCTTTCTTTCGCACGGTCATGTTGTAGAGGACGTACTGACCGGAGCGGACGTCGCCGCATTCGAGCCAGAACATGAGCTGGTGGCAGCGGCGGATGGGGACGGTGTAGGTGGCGGGCTTCATCTCGTTGGAGACCCAGAACTCACCGACCTTCACCTGGTCGGCGAAGACGTCGAGGCGCACGGGAGGTGCCTTTCCGTCGCCAAAGAGGGAGGTGCCGGGATCTACGTAGGGTGACTTACAGGCTACGGTGAAGGTCAGCTCATCGTACTCGCCGTAGGGGTTGAAGGCTGCTGCCGAGGACTGCTTGCCGCCACCGCTGAAGAGGGAGAGGATGCCGCCCGTGAGGGGCCCTTGCACGCCGCCGGTAGTACCGGTATGGGCGCTGACATCGCTGCCGGAGACGTTGGCGCCGACACCGGTGAGGAACATGAAGACGGCGCCCATGGGCGTGATGTTCTCCAAGGCGGGCGGGATGTTCGTCTCCAGCATGACACCTTTATAGATCTTCGTGCCGTCGTGCATCTGGAAGAAGCGGCGCTGCGAGCCTCCATTCTGGAAGCAGTCGTTGAAATCGAAGTTGGTGAGCACGCTCAGGTAACGCCCGACATAGTGGTAGTAGGGTGCCTTGCAGAGGTCGATGAGGTCGGCCTCGGGCGGGCATTCGGGCTTGGGGTGCTCGAAGAGGTCGTTCTCCACGGGTTCACCGCGATAGAGCACGGCGTCGCCGATGCCGAAGAAGCTGTCCTTCTGCTGCATATTACCGGGCTTGGCGAAGGTCAGCGTGCGGCATTTGTTGAGGGGAATGATGAAGCGCTGGTTGGGCCACGTGACGTGGATGACGGTGTCGAGCACGACTTTGCCGTCGCAGTAGATGCGGAGGTCGTCGTCGCATTGTGTACGGCGCTTGGTCAGCGCACCCGCCGTGAAGCTTAAATAGTCGAATTCACCGGCTAAATCGAACTTCCAGAAGGCGCTGATATTATCGTCGAAGAGCGTTTTGCCGCTGGTGAGCAGGAAGCCCTCGGAGAACTGCTCGCCACCCATCGAGAAGGTGTAGTAGTCGCTCTCACCGTCGTACAGCATATTCTGATAGCCTGACATACCCTGCACGGAGAAGGGTTTGATGTTGGACACCATCTTGCAGACGTCCGGCAGCTGTGCCAGGCGGCTTCTGGAGCCGTTGACGACACCCGTCGTGGGCAGCTGTGCGTAGTTCTGTGGGTAGGCGAAGATGTTGACCACGCCGAACACCACACCGCCATTGAGGCGGCTGTCCTCGTCAATGCTGTGGAACGACAACTGGTTGACGCCGGCGATGTCCAGCACCACCTGTTCTGCGAGGTCCAGCTGTGTGACGTGTTTCTCGTAAAGAATCTTGCCGTCGCCCTTCACCGTGAGCCATCCGGTGGCGCCACTGGCCTGGTTGTCGCGCGGCCCTACGATGAACGACACCTTGTCATATTTCTTCTGCATCCAGAAGTAGGCCCACGCCTCGTGATGGCCCGCAAGAGCCTGATCGGCCGTGAACTCCAGCCCCGTCTTGTATTCCACGCGGTTGATGCTGATGCTCTCTTTCCTGCGGCTCATATTCTGGCTCGTGATGGGGGCTACCCATCCGGAGCTACGTATAAAATAAGGTGCCAGCTGTCCCACCAGCTGCACACGCCCGCCAGAGGGTATGCTGCGTTGCGGGTCGGCAGAAGCCTTGTACGCCTGTCCTGCCTTCCACAGCTTCACGGCACCGAAGGCCAGGCTGGTCTCGCCTCGGGGGATGTCGAAGCGCAGCTGGCGTGCTCCCTTGATGTCGATGACGTACTCCTGCGGTGCGTCGTGGTCCCAGATGACTTTGTCGAAGACGCGCTTGCCGTCGGCCTTCATCGTCACGATGCAGTTGTTTTCATCGCCCGCGCCACGGGGGCTGTCAGGACCCACCACGAAGCTGATCTTATCGTAGCTGCCATTGAGCTGGAAGGTGACGTAGCCCGGCGTGTTGCTGCTGATGAGGCCGCCACGGCCGGAGCCCAGCGTGAAGCCGCCTTTGTACTTGAATTTGGCTATCTGCATGATGCCGTCGCCCTTCGTGGGATAGGCCTTGTAGTGGAGCTCCTCGGTGGGTTTATGCACGTCGGTGAGGTAGGTCTGCGCCTGAGCTTCCACTGTCAGCAACAACACCGCCAGCAGTGACCATATTCTAGCTTTCACGTGTTCCATAATTCAAATATTTTGCGTGCAAATGTACGAAAAAAAACGATGTGGAACACTTGTTTCACAAAAAAATGTGTATGTTAGCACTAAAAATTGCCTGAAACAGCGGAAAACACGCAACTATAAGGACTTTAGAGAGTAACCAATTAACAAAACGAGCCATTTATGGCCTCATCGGATTGTCGGTTTATGGTCGTTTTGGCTCAAAACATTTACTTTTTATTGTCGCAAAATTATGGCAAACCTTAGTGCTGTTATAGTACCTGCAAAGGTGCTCAAAGGTGGGAAACATAAAATCAGGATCGCCGTGTCCCACAACTCAAAAACACGGTACATCGTAACGGATATTATCATAGACTCCGACAAGGAGTTTAAGGACGGGCGCATAGTCAAGCGCCCAGACGCGGCCATCAAGAACGTGAAGCTGCGCGGGCTGCTTGACAAGTATCAGGAGGCTCTGGACAACCTCTTCTTCATTGAGAGCCTATCATGTGAGGAACTTGTGGCACAGCTAAAGAACAATGACAAGTGCCACCATCGCACCGTCCGCTCCATCTTCGATGAGTACGTGTCGGTCAAAAACATCAAAGCCTCAACACGGGTCGCCTATGAGACCAGCATCACGAGCATACTCAGCTATCTCGGTCCTAACATGCTCATGGAGAACGTCACCTATTCTACGGTCATAGGACTGGAGAAATACCTCACAGACCAGGGGAACTCATCTTCTACGATAAGAGGTAAGCAACTCTTCCTGATGGCTCTCTATTTCTTCGCGCAGAAGTGTATGTATATACCCTATAAGACCGACCCGTGGTTTGGCTATAAGCTGCCGGAGGCGAAGGTGAGGGATGCCTGGCTCACGTTGGAAGAGGTCGCAAGGATTAGGGACGCTTCATTCCCGCAACGCCAGCGTAGGATGTCGCGCGACCTGTTCATGCTGTCCTACTACCTCGGAGGCATCAACATGATAGATATGCTCCGCATCAACTTCAACGAATGCGGACGGCACATCATCTACGAGCGCTCAAAGACAGAACGGAGGTCTAAGATTAACAAGTACGTTGAGTTTGACATTCCCGATGAGGCCCTTGAGATCATCAACCGTTACAAGCAGCCTAACGGTATGCTGTTCCCTGACTCATGGACGAGAAAGGACAAATATCACCATATGCTCGACTACAACATGAAGCGCATAGCGGAGGACTTAGGACTTGACAGGCTCATCTTCTATTCTGCCCGCAAATCGTTCGCACAGCACGCACTCGACCTCGGTGTGGAGCAAAGTATCATCGACTTCATCCTTGGCCACAAGCTGAACAAGAACGGCACAAGCCTCTACAATTATATAAGGGTGACACCCGAACTGGCGACTAATGCAGTGCAAAAGGTATGTGCTTCACTGAGAAATGTGGCAAAAGTATCATAAAAATCCGCTGATTTCTTCGCCCGTTGAGAAATTCTCCGTACCTTTGCGGGCGAATCAGTGACGTTCCATTTTGTTACTGGTTTGACTTGTGCGGAGTCGGGGGTGGTTCCCCGGCTCTTTTTTTTCGCCCCTCATGCAACCTTTCCCCGAGTTCTGAGTATCTATTACAGAGTACCCGAACAGCGTAGATGAAATGTGTGGTTGATGGGTACTCCGGGAGGCTGCGTGTTTCTGTGCCGTGCGGCCTCCCTTTTTTGTAGCCTCATCCATCAAAAAGGGTGCCGCTCCGAAGATGGCACCCTCAACAGTGATACATGAAGAACGCTAATCCCTGAAGGGAATGTCGTTGAGCCTGTTCAGCCAGCCCTTCAGGAACTTCTCGTTCTTAGGCCGTTTTTCCGCGAGCCCTCTGAGGTATTTCTCCCTGCTGGCTTTGATTCTCTCAAAGAGCTGCTTGTGGTCGCCGCTGTTCAACACGGCCAAGGTCTTAGGCCCGATAAGGCCGTCGGCCTGCAGTGAGAGGCTACGCTGCATTTCCTTGATGCCTGCGAATCCGCTGCACCAGAACCAATCAAGAACGATGAGAGCGACAGACGGGCTCACGATGGCCTCGCACCTGCACTTATCCCAAAAGCGGTTGGTGAGCACGTCAAGCCATACCTTATAGGTGAGGCTCATCTTCATGGAGGCCTTCGATGGCTCAGGCAGCTTCTTGACCTTGCAGTAGGTCCTAAACGTGGCAAACGTGACACCACAGACGGTATAGCCTCCGCTGTCGTCAGGATCGTCGCTGATGCCACCCTTGGAGGCTTTGCAGCGATTGTAGTAAGCCTCATAAGGCTCTGAGGGCTTTATGACGTTACCCGTCTCCCATTTCAGGAGAAAGGGTATAATGCTTTCAATCCTCGCCATCGCTCTGCGTATTGCGTTCTGAGTTCTCAATAATCTTTATCACACGCTCGCGCAGGTTACCCTCTGCAAGTGCTTGCTGCAAGAGACGCTTGAAATCGTCCTGCTGCTTCTTCTCCTTGATGTCGGCTGGCTCAGTGATGCTTTTTATCTCTACGAAAGCCTCATAGCACACGCCTATGAGCGTGAATATAGGCAGCATGGGTATGTCATAGCAATACTCACGATAAAGCATATACAAGAGGCTTATTTGCATCGCGTCCACAAGCGTCATTGCAAAGTGCATGGCAAAATACTTGTTTATCTTGCCTATGGTTTTCTTGAAACCCTCGCTTGTGCGGTACTCGCCTCTCTGCTTGGCCTTGCGTACTCCTGTCCACAAGTCGGCAAAGATGAGCCCCAGCGCTACAATGTAGAATATCAAGATTACGAACCCGCAGACAATCAATGTTCCGATTCTTCCTTCCATTTCTGAAACGATTATAGATTAAAAATTAAACATCGGAGGCTGGCCACTTGCTCCCTTGGGCTGCTCTTCCACTGCAAAGGTACACCAAATAGCGATTCAGTTTACAATATGCGGAAATCTCAGAAATGGAAAGCCCCGAACCTCACGGCTCAGGGCTCTCGAAAGTTCTTTGTTTATTATGAAAAGTAGTGAGTACGGATGTGGTCCGACACACTTCAGTTCCGAATCTGTTCAGAATGTGGCAGCTTGAAGTTCTCTGCCGACATTCTGCACGCAAGCAGCAAGACGTTGATAGGTTTTCTCGCCTGCGTTCTTTACACCGCTTGTATATTGCCTCATCAGGGATGGATTTACGCCTGCGCGTTTTGCAATGTCCGATACGTTCAGGAATGAGAAATAGTCGAAGAAAGACTGCAAGTCGTACTTGTAGGTGAACTCTATTTCAGGAAACGTTTTTCCCTGTGCTTCTAAATCCTCCTTAGCCTCTTCCAAACACTCTCTCAAATCCTCTTTGGCCTCTTGGACGCTCTTGCCCGTAGCGGTAAGATAGCCGCCAAGAATTGCATTTTCAGTCTGGCACCAATAGCTGCCGTCCTTGCCTCTTTCAATCGTAACTAAAACTTTCATACCAATTATATTTAGCATTTAGCATTATTCATTGGAAAAAGTTCCTCTCATTATGAATCAAAGTGTAAAGTCGGCCGGGGATTACTCCCCAGCCAACTTCTTTAGAATCTTCGATGCAGTTCCCGTAGCAACTTCATCGGCGTGTCTCGGCACGAAATCAAATGTTCCAGTCTTTCGATTTACCCATTTGTCGTGCCTCTTACCATGGCTTGCTAAGTAGCAGCCCAGGCTCTTAAGCCTTCGTTCTAACTCACTTTTTTTCATAATTTCAAAGAACTTTTTGTCTTTTTGACGATGCAAAGGTAGCGTTTTTGCTATAAACTACCAAATATTTCGGCAACTTTTTTTCAAAAAAATGCAATTTTCTTGTTTTTCACACAAAAAGGGTGGCACATCGCTGCACCACCCGACCCTAATTTTCAACATTCAGACGTAGCAACTCAAATCGAGGCTCGTCTTTTCTTCCCAGCAGGACTGCAGACAGTCCTTGATGTGGTTCTGTACGCTCGAATAGAAAGCCGTGTAGTTCTCCTTAGTCATGGATAACACGACATCATTGCCGGCATCATCGCCGACCTTGATGATAACAGGGTACCGACCCATATTCTTGAACATGGCATAGTTCAGCTGGTTCTCCACTGACAGGTTAATCTTGTACCCGTCATAGGTCATGCCGCAGGTGATACGCTCACGCGTCTCCATGTCGATGGCTGTCAGGACCTGTTCCTTTATCTCGTCAGGACTTGGCTTGTGGTCAAACTTGTGCCTGTAGTTGTAGCCGTGCTCAGCGTCTTCGCTGTCCTTGCCAAAGCCATAGTAGAGATAATAACTCTTGCCGGCCTTGATGAGGCCGTCCTGTCTTGTGCTGCTTCCGTATATCTTTTCCATACTTTCAGTTTTTTGTCACTGCAAAGGTATGGAAAAAATCAATGCTATGTGAAGATGTACTTAATCTTGTTGTCGCCGAATGGTTCGGAGCGTATGATGGTCTCAAAGGGGAAGCCGTCCTCTATGTCGCTAATCTTGTCAAGAATCTGCTTCATCTCCTTGCTGGCCGTGAAGAACTTCTTGAACGTTTCTCCCTCCTTGACGGAAACGAGGTATCTGTCATCACCGTTCTCTGTCTTCATGTCCTTCTCATAGTCAAGGACAACTATGGGAACGTTGGTGATACTACTCAGACGTACAGTGTTGCCGGGGAAACGCTTTTTCCCGTCGTCAGGGGTGTAGGTGACACCCATCTCGCTAAACTTCTTCATATGCTTTCCTGTTAATTTGAAATATAGATGTTTGCAGTCTGCGTGGCAGGCCATTCCTTTGAACGAGCCTATAAGCTCCTGCCTGCGCTTTCTGCTCTTTACCTTTGCCAGATGGCGTGCTACCTTTTGCTTTATCCTCTTCCTGATGAGGCTGTAGTCCTCAAACTGAACGAAGCCGAGAAAGTCGAGGCCTACGCTAATGGGCCGCACGGCCTCATTTCGTTTTACCTTCAATCCGAGTTTCTCTACTTCATGCACATAGATATTTCTTTGCTTCCATACGTCTTTTTTATTCTTGCCCCATGATACAGCATCATCACAATAACGTTCATACAAATACCGCACCTCTTCAGTCCCATCTTCGTTTCTCAAAATATATGATGGTACATGTTTTATCATCTCGTGGTCAACAGGTGACATAAAAAGATTTGCGAAGCATTGCGACGATCGTAATCCTTTTGACAAGCCCTTTGGAAGCAGCGTTATGAAGCTATCAAGCATCGGGAGAAGAACGGGGTCTGATATAT
>Ga0310690_10000903_pt1 | contig 57914 bp, 43 predicted proteins | sample AusTroGonzalo_MG_2_FD_207661 | JGI IMG/M metagenome (GOLD analysis project Ga0310690, IMG submission 207661) | Bovine rumen microbial communities from tropical cattle in Woodstock, Queensland, Australia - Gonzalo_04 (v2) (version 2) | ecosystem: Host-associated > Mammals > Digestive system >... | reverse complement strand
AAAAAGAATATGGCGGCAGTTCACTGCGTTATTATAGGATTCAGTGCTACAGAAAGCAGCAAACCGAAAATCATTTTTGTTAACGAAGATGAAAAAATCGAGGCAAAGAACATAAACGGATATTTGCTTGATGCACCAAATATTTTTATAGAGAAAAATTTAAAACCTCTCTGTAATGTTCCTCAAATCTGTCTCGGAGGTCAACCAATAGACGATGGTAATTTCATTCTGACAGAAGAAGAAAAAGAAAAATACCTGAAAAAAGAACCTCAAGGCGAAAAATTTCTGAGATCTTTTATGATGGGAAAAGACTTCATTGACCGAAAACCGCGTTGGTGTTTCTGGCTGATGGATGCAAATCCCACAGAACTTCGTAAATGCCATGAAATTATGCGTCGAATAGAAAATGTTAGAAAATTTCGTCTTATGAGTAACCGCTCAAGCACACTTAGATCAGCCGAAATGCCGACATTGTTTGGAGCACCTTTTATTGCCGAAAGCGATTATGTCGCTATTCCTAAGGTTTCTTCAGAAAACCGACGATATATTCCAATGGATTATCTTTCAAAAGAGATTGTTCCCGGTGACAAATTATTTGTCATGCAACATGCCACACTTTATCATTTTGGTGTTCTGACATCATCGGTTCACATGGCATGGATGAGAACAGTTTGCGGTCGGCTAAAAAGCGATTACAGCTATTCAAACACCATTGTCTACAACAATTTTCCGTGGTGCAATCCGACAGACGCGCAGAAAGCAAAAATTGAGCAAACCGCACAAACAATTCTTGATGCAAGAGCAAAATATCCTGATGCATCGCTTGCCGACCTTTACGACGAAACCACAATGCCGCCGGAATTGAGGAAGGCTCACAAAGAGAACGACAAAGCCGTTATAGCGGCTTACGGTTTCGACCAGAAAATGCGCGAAGCGGAGATTGTTGCTGAACTTTTCAAAATGTATGAAAAGCTGACAAAAAAGAAGTAGCTGTCAACAGCAAAACTTTTGATATCATTTAAAATCAATATAATGCAGGGGTTTTTGCTTTTTCACGTTACTGGAGCGATCAATGGAAAATAATATAAAAATTCTGGACAAATATCTTTCACGGCTCGATGTCTGGTCGATGGCGCTGGGAATAATGGTCGGCTGGGGCGCCTTCGTCATGCCGGGAACGTTCTTTCTGCCAGTCGCAGGGCCTTTGGGCACGATCATCGCAATGGTCGCAGGCACGCTCATTATGCTTGTCATCGGCGCAAACTTCGCCTATCTCATGGAACGCAGCCCGAAAACCGGCGGCGTCTACACCTTCACGAAAGAGGCTTTCGGACGCGACCACGCCTTCATTTCATCGTGGTTCCTGTGCCTTTCCTACATGACGATCGTCTTTCTCAACGGGACGGCGCTTTTTGTCGTAGCGAGAATAACGATGGCACCCCTCGTGAAAAATTCGTGGAGCTACTCTGTCGCGGGACACGACATTTACATAGCCGAAGTAGCCGCTTCAATCCTTGCTTTCGCCGGGATCGGATTCCTTCTTGTCAAAGCAAAAAAATTTGTGCAGAAACTTTTCACTGTTTTAGCGGTCGTCATGTTTGCCGGAGCGATTGTGACCGGCGCGGTGTGCATTCCTCACGCTTTCGAATGGAGTGCTCTCACCTCCTTCGGAACAGGCGACATCAGCGGATTATACGGGATTTTCACAATCGTGATCCTTGCTCCGTGGGCTTTTGTCGGCTTTGATGCCACAGCTTTCGACACGGCACACTTCAAGTTTCCGCTTAAAGACACGAAAAAGATACTTTTCTTTGCGATAATCGTCGCAGGCTTTATCTATACGGCAATGGCGGTTGTCGGAGTCTCTTTCGTCCCCGACGGGTACACTTCGTGGAGAGACTACATTTCAAATCTCGGCAACCTGAGCGGACTTCCGGCTGTCCCTACTTTCAATGCGGCTGCGGCGTACATGGGCAAAACGGGACTTGTCATTATCACGATAACCGCTCTCGCCGCGATTTTCACGGGCATTATCGGTGCTTACAGAGCGGCTCTGCGCATACTTTCGACAATGGCTGAAGACAACATTCTTTCAAAAAAATTCTCAGGAACGACTTTCACGATCCTTTTCATCATGGTGATATCGATATCCCTTTCGCTTCTGGGGCGCAACACCCTCAACTGGTTCGTCGATCTTACCTCTTTCGGTGCGGTAGTCGGTTTCGGCTACACTTCAGCTGCGGCATACAAGCTTGCTAAAGCCGAAAACAGAAAAAGGGTCGTCTTCGCAGGCTTTGCAGGAACGGCAGTTTCCGTTGTTCTTGTGATCGTCCAGATCGTTCCCCGCCTGTCGGCTCTCGAGGCGATGGGAAGCGAAGCCTTCCTGCTGCTTGCACTCTGGTGCCTCCTCGGTTTCATCTTCTACTGGCGGACTTTGAAGGAGAGCACTCTGGCTGAGTTCAGCGGAATGTCTGTTTCAGGCATCGTCCTTTTCTCGCTTCTTATCTACTCCTCGCTGATGTGGGCGGCAAAACATATTGCGGATGGAAACGGAGAAACCGTGCAGAGCGCGGTCACAACAAGCGGCGTTGTCCTCATCCTCATAATTTTCGCAGGCCTTGCAATAATGATGTATATCCAGGATCTCGTCAGAAAAAAACATGAGGCGGTCGAGCGCGAAAAAATACGCGCAGTCGAAAGCAGCCTGGCGAAAAGCCGCTTTCTCTTCAACATGTCGCACGACATCCGCACTCCGATGAATGCGATAATCGGCTATACAAACCTCGCCATGACCGAGAATGATCCGGAAGTTCTGCACAGTTATCTTTCGAAAATAGGCACATCGAGCCACCATCTCCTTGCCCTGATCAACGACATTCTGGAGATGAGCCGCATCGAAAACAGAAAGATCGAACTTGAATTCGTGCCAGCAGACCTGTGCATGATTTTCGACGAGATCCGTTCGCTCTTCGGAGAGCAGATGAAGGAAAAAGGGATCGATTTTTCGGTCCACACATCGCAGGTCCGCGACAGCTATGTCTGGTGTGACAGAAAGAACGTTCTCCGCATACTTCTCAACGTCGTAAGCAACTCGCTGAAATTCACTCCGTCAGGCGGCAGAGTCACAGCAGTCCTCTATGAAACAGTGAGCGAAAAAGAGGGTTACGGCTCCTACGAAATGCGCATCGGCGACACCGGGATCGGCATGTCGAAAGAGTTCGTCGAGAAAATTTTCACAGCCTTTGAACGCGAGCGGACTTCGACCCAGAGCGGCATCGAAGGGACAGGATTAGGTCTCGCGATAACCAAAAGCATCGTCGATCTCATGGGCGGAACGATAGAAGTCCTCACATCTCCCGGCAGCGGCACCGAAATGATAATCAGGCTCAAATTCAAGCTCGCAAACGAAGACGAGATCAGAAAAAGCGAATTTTCAAAAGCCGGAACATCGGACAAACCTGTCGATTTTACCGGCAAACGGGTCCTTTTAGTCGAAGACAACGCAATAAACATGGAGATCGCGAGAATGATCCTTCTGCAGAACGGTTTCATCGTCGAAACAGCGGCAAACGGAAAGATCGCACTCGATATGGTTTCGGCTTCAGAAGCAGGATACTACGACATCATTCTCATGGATATCCAGATGCCCGTCATGGACGGCTACGAAGCGACAAAAGCGATCCGCACACTTGAAAACAAGGCTCTCGCATCGATTCCCATTGTCGCAATGACCGCAAACGCATTCGCAGAAGACGTCAAAGCGGCAAAAGATGCCGGAATGCAGGCGCACATCGCAAAACCGGTCGATGTTGAACTGATGAAAAAAGTTCTTGCGGAAGTGTTGTCCGGTAAAAAACAGGATTAGTCCGGTGTAAGGTTTTCTGAATCAGTACCCGTTCGGGTTATTTTTCTGCCAGTTCCAGCTGTCGCGGCACATTTCGACGATGCCGTTTTCTGCCTTCCAGCCAAGTTCTTTTTCGGCTTTTTTCGGTGAAGAATAGCACTGCGCGATGTCGCCGGGTCTTCTCGAACCGATTTCGTAAGGGATTTTGAGGTCGTTGGCTTCTTCAAAAGCATGAACGATGTCCAGAACGCTGTACCCGGTGCCTGTTCCCAGGTTGTAAATTGCGATTCCGCACTTTTTTTCGATAGCGCTTAACGCTTTGACGTGACCTTTTGCGAGATCGACAACGTGGATATAGTCTCTGACTCCGGTGCCGTCATGGGTTTTGTAGTCGTTTCCGAAAACGGTAAGGTGGTCAAGTTTCCCTGCCGCAACCTGCGTGATGTAAGGCATCAGATTGTTCGGAATTCCTTTCGGATCTTCTCCGATAAGCCCCGATTTATGCGCTCCGACCGGGTTGAAGTAGCGCAGAAGCACGATATTCCACGGGTTCGGATCGTTCGTTTTGATATCGGCGGTATGAAAATCAATGAGAATTTCCTCAAGCATCGATTTGGTCTGTCCGTAAGGGTTTGTGCATTTTCCTTTCGGACATTCTTCAGTTATCGGAACAAATGCCGGATCGCCGTAAACAGTCGCAGAAGAAGAAAAAATTATGTTTTTGCAGACGGCAGAACGCATCGCGTCAAGCAGAACCAAAGTTCCGTAGATGTTATTTTCGTAATAAATCCACGGCTTTACGACTGATTCGCCAACGGCTTTGAAACCCGCGAAATGAATGCAGCAGTCGAATTTGTTTTCCGAAAAAATATGTTCCATTGCCTTTTTATCGCGGATATCGGCTTCGTAAAACCTGATTTTTGAAGCTGTTATTTTTTCAACCCTTAAAATAGCTTCGGGTTTTGAGTTTGAAAAGTTGTCGACGATAACGACGCTGTGACCTGCGTTTATAAGTTCAACGACAGTGTGAGACCCGATGTATCCTGCTCCGCCGGTAACAAGAATGTTCATTTTTACCCCTTTTGCTGTGTTTTTATTTAGACAAATCTTTGAATTTGTTGATTAAATTGTTTGTGGATGAATCGTGCGACGAAACTTTTTCCGTATTTTTGAGTTCCGGCAGGATTTTTGTTGCCAGCTGTTTTCCTAGTTCTACTCCCCACTGGTCGAAGCTGAAAACGTTCCAAATGAGTCCTTGAGTAAATATTTTGTGCTCGTAAATTGCAATCAGTTTTCCCAGAGTTTCTGGGTCGAGGCGTTTGAAAAGTATCGAATTTGTCGGCCTGTTTCCTTTGAATTCCTTGAACGGAAGGAGCTTTTCTATTTCTTCCGGCGATTTTCCTGCCTTTTCAAGCTCGCCTTTTGCTTCTTCAGCGGTTTTTCCGTTCATCAGTGCTTCGGTCTGAGCGAAAAAGTTGGCGAGCAGCTTGACATGGTGATCTCCGACCGGATTATGCGAAACAGCAGGAGCGATAAAATCTGCCGGAATAAGCTTTGTTCCCTGATGGATCAGCTGATAAAAGGCGTGCTGGCCGTTTGTGCCGGGCTCGCCCCAGATTATCTGGCCGGTCTGGTAATCAACATGTTTGCCTGATCTGTCGGTGCTTTTTCCGTTTGATTCCATATCTCCCTGCTGCAGATATGCGGCAAAACGGTGCATATACTGGTCGTAAGGAAGTATCGCGTGGGTTTCGGCACCGAAAAAGTTGTTGTACCAAATCCCTAAAAGCCCTAAAATTACAGGGATATTTTTTTCAAAAGGGGTGTTTTTGAAGTGAAGGTCAGCCGCATAGGCTCCACGGAGCAGTTTTTCGAAATTTTCATACCCTGTAACACATGCGATACTCAGTCCTATCGCGCTCCAGAGCGAATATCTGCCTCCGACCCAGTCCCAGAATTCAAACATGTTTTCGGTGTCGATTCCGAATTCAGCAACGGCTTTCGTATTGGTCGAAAGGGCTGCAAAGTGCTTTGCGATATCTTTTTCCGATCCGCCGTTTTCCAAAAACCACTTTTTCGCTGTGTTTGCGTTCGTCATTGTTTCAAGGGTCGTGAAAGTCTTTGACGCAATCAGGAAAAGAGTTGTTTCAGGGTTAAGTTTTTTCAAAGTTTCTGCAATGTGAGTGCCGTCGATATTGGAAACGAAAAATACCCTCAAACCCGCTTTCCAAAAGGGTTTCAGCGCTTCTGTTACCATAACGGGGCCGAGGTCGCTGCCGCCGATTCCGATATTTACGATGTCTGTCACAGGTTTTCCCGAAAAACCTAACCATTTTTTGTTTGAAACCTTGTCAGCAAAAGCTTTCATGCGGTTTTGGACACGTCGGATGTCATCTTTGATGTTGTGTCCGTCGAGAACAATCGGATCGTCCGAAAAATCACGTAAAGCGGTGTGAAGAACGGCTCTGTTTTCTGTCTCGTTTATTTTTTCTCCGCGGAACATTGCCGCGATCCCGTCTTTGAGTCCCGCTTCTACGGCAAGGTCGAAGAGGGTTTTCATGACATTTTCATCGATAAGATTTTTGGAATAGTCGAAAAAAATATCGTCAAAGGATGTTGAAAACTTGTCAGCTCTTTCGGGATCTTCCTTAAAAAGTCTTCTTAAATCAAAAGAGGAGTTTTCTTTAATATTTTTAAGTGTTTCCCAGGATTTAAGTTTTGTGGGATTTTTTCTCGGCAGCATTTTTTCCTCCTTAATTTTAACTTTCAGAAATCTCTTCTTCCTTTGTTTTGAAAATAAGATAAAGACCAAGGAAAAAGAGAATGATTTCCATGATTTGACCCATTGTGACAAAATTGAATACAAGCGGCTCTTCGCGGGAAAACTCTATAAAGAAATTAAAAAATCCGTAACCTGAAAGAACCGTTCCGGCAATTATATTTTTTTTCACTTTAAGTTTTTTCATAATTGCGGCCAGAATGAAGAGGCAGAACATTGAAAAAACGATGTAAAGCTGCGTCGGATGCACGGTATACGAAGCAACATAACGCGACGGAATCAGTGCCTGGGCATGGTGAAGTCTTGATGCAAGGCTTGCCGGAGGATACTTTACCGCAAAAATTCCTTCATAAAGTTTGCCGAAACAGCATCCTTTGAGAAAGCAGTTGATCCTGGTAAGTGCTGCGAAAAGCGGAAAAGGGTAGAGAATCGCGAAAGTCAGCTTTTTAGCGTCTTTCAAAGTAAACAGAAGAACAATTGAAAGGATCAGTATGCCGCCTGTTATTGAAAATCCTCTGAATGCAACAATTGCCGCAGTTTTTAACATGGCAAAACTGTTTATCTGCCGGATCAGTTTTCCGGCAGATGACAGAAACGGGAACAGCTTTCCTGAAACCACAATTATCAAGAGCGGAGCTATAGCCGCTCCCAACAGCGAGAAAATGCCGGTTTTTATCAGAATTTTCAGGTTTTTTTTGATGCGGGTTTCTTTTTTTACCAATAAAAACCAGACCAGCACATCCAACAAAAACAGAACTGGAGTAATATACCCCGTGATATCTATTGCTCCCGAAGAAAGCCAGTTCAGCATTAAAAACCTTCTTTTGCAGTACTATCTGACGCAGTAAACATTGTAAGCCATAATCATTTTAGCTTCGGAAATTCTGGCGTTGTTGAAGCTGATTACCCAGTAATGGTCGGTGTCTGTTCTCTTCGACGATGACCAGAACCAGCCTTTGCCTTTGAGTTTCATACGTCCTTTCTTGCAGCCGCGGCATGTCTCTTTGTTGTAGTCGTTTATGGTGAGTTTATTGTTTGTTTCGCTGATTCCGCAAGTGCCGCCTGTTGCGCTTTCAGGGCAGTTTTCAACAAGTGTGCGCAGTTCGTCAATTGTCGGAAGACGCCAGTCGGTGTAGCCGTCTTCCTTGATGTTTTTGCAATACCATTCGGCTTCTTTCCAGATTATTTTTGTAGCCGGATTCTTCGACCACTGCAGAGCTCTTTTTTCTGCCGGTTTCTGTGCCGGAGCTGCATTTTCCGCTGAAACAAAAAGAAAACTGAAAACGATACAAAGGAAAAGCAATGTGATTTTTTTCATTTTTTCACCTCTTTTTAAGTTAAAATTCTATTTTCATGCCGTCAACGGCAGGAACTGTGTTTTCGGGCAATAGTTTCAAAGTTTCAGAATAGTCGAAAGTATGGTTCATGTGGGTGAGGTATGCTCTTTCGGGCGAAATATACTTTATCAGGTCGAGAATTTCCTCGAAACTGAAGTGTGTCGGATGTTTTTTGTGGACAGTCGAGGAAATAGCGAGTATTTTCACCCCTTTAACTTTGTCGAGTTCTTCCGGTTCTATTGAATTTATGTCGGCAAGAAGGGCAAAATCTTTGAAGCGCAGACTTGTGACGATTGTTTCTCCGTGTTTGTGGCGGATAGGCATGATCGTCAGATTTTTGAATAAAACCGGCTCTTTTTCAACAAAAACCGGCTTCAGGAAAGGGCGGGGGAGATATTCGTTTTCAAAAAAAAGATAGGGAAAACGTTTTTGAGCGATCTCGAAAGTTTCACGGCTCAGGAAAAAGGGAAGCGGTTCTTCGTTCCGGAAAGAAGCCATCCTCAGATCGTCGATTCCGGCGAAGTGGTCGCTGTGGGCGTGTGTCAGCCAGCCTGCGTCGATATGCGAAACCTTTGATTTTAAAAGCTGCTGCCTGATTTCGTAGGGAAAATCGATCTGCAAAACAGTCTCTTCTTCGATCAGAGTCATCGAAAATCTCGTGCGGCGGTTGCGCTCATCGGTGAGTTTGCAGACATCGCAGCTGCAGAAAAGCTGAGGAACTCCGGTGGAAGAGCCTGTTCCGTTAAAAATTACTGTCGTCACTTGAACAATCCTTTAAAAAAAGTCCAAATCTTCGAACGCTGCCGTTCGTTTATTGCCCGTTCTAAATCTTCGATAAGGTTGTTTTTCTGTTTAATTTTTTCCTGAAGATAACGGATTTTCTTTTCCAGTCTTGCTATTTTTTCTTCAGGAGTTTCATTCTGCGGAATAACATCTTCCGGTTCATCGGCTTCTGCTGTCTCCGGTTTTGTCTCTTTTACGGTTTCCGGAGTTTCCAGAGGCTGCTCCTGCGCGGAAGAATCGTTTTCTTTTACTGCTTCGTCTTCACCTGTTTCGCTGCTGCCGGTATCTTCGTTTTCTGATTTTGCTGCCGGGTTTTCATTCTGCGGCACTTCCGGATCGTCCTCCGTCAGCTCTTCCCGTTTTTTATCAAGTTCAGACGGTTCCATACACGAAAACGGCTGCTCAAGATTCCATGACTGATGGCCGTCACCGTCTTTAAAAACAAAAGTGATTTTCATCGAGGATTTTGTACGGCAGAATTCTTCGACATCCTTTTTGGAAGGGATGATTTTTGAAATGTATTCCTTACGAATTCCGCTGTATTCGATAATAATGCAGAAAAACGGCTGCGGACAGTTCTGAATGCAGGCACACAGCAGGATCTTTATAGTTGGCGGAACTTGGTCGGCAAGAAGCCATGTAACAAGTTCACGGTGCTCGTCAAAAGTTGTTATCGCACCGAATTTATTGAGATAGTCCTGTATTTTGATAATTTTTACATTTGCCTGTTTCGGCTGAGCCGGTTCAAAGGAAAGCAGATTGCGTGTCGCCGGTTTCGGATCAATGTTGTGAGTGAGACAGAAAGCTTTGACTGATGATTTTTTTTCGCTGATGTACTGCTGCTTTGATATTTCGTCGAAGCGGATGTTGTTGTGCTCATCAATGGAGAATTTAGTGTTTCCCATGATGAAAAACATCAATGTTTTTGACTGCTTGTTGAGAAAAAACGGAAGATATGGGTATTCAGAATCGAGCTTTTTAAACCATGTTTTAAAAGTCTGTTCCTGCAATTTAATGGAAAGTTCAAATGATTTTAATTCGTCAAATTTTATAGAAATATTGTTTTCATTTTCCGCAGACAGCCTGCTGTCGGGAGCAATCTTGTCGATACTGGTTTTAATTTTTGAAATATCACCCTTTAAAATATCTTCCAGGGTAACTCGAATCTCCATTTTTCACTCCGTTTTCACTCTAACCAAAAATCTGTTTTTCTTATCACAAACGGGAACAGTTTTCCAGTGTTTTTGTCGCTTATTTTGCGTTTATTTTGCTTTTGTGACGGTTGTAGAGAAGCATCGCGGCAATCGAAAGAACTCCGAAAGACGAAAGGACGATCCATATTTTCCACGGAGCGTATGCATCCCAGAGAAGCTGGTTGGCAGCGTATTTGTCAAGTTCTGTAAGTTCCTGAAAATACGGAAAAAAGTCGAATGTGTCGATATTCATTTTCGCGATAGTTTCAGGCAGAAGGTTGTCGGGATTGGTAGCTTTGTAGTCGTCTACAACTTTCACGAGGGTCTCAAGCGGGACTTTTTTGACATCGAGAAGATACTGCTTCGTTATCTGGAGTTTATTGGCGAAAGCGTCGTAAAGCGGGCCCGAAACGACGTTTCCGACGATCCAGCCGACCGCGAACGGAATGTTGGAAAGCCCCATGTAGAGAGCTTTTTTGTCGGCAGGGGCGTTCACGCCGATGTATTCGCTGAATTTTGGCGAGCAGGTCATTTCGCCCAAGCTGAAAAACGCTATGCAGATCGCGGTTACAACACCGGCCATCGTGATCCCGGCACAGAAAAAGGCGACAGTCGTAAGGCATATTCCGGCTGTTATCGCGACAAGACGCGGGAATTTGCCGGTGACGACGCTCCACGGAACGACAAAAAGGACGATGCAGAGCGAATTGATGTTGATGAACTGTTCAGCCTTGACGCTGCCGTTATCGGTCATAAACGAAGGCAGGATCTCTGCCAGAGCGCGGCTGTCGGTCCACTGGTCGATGAAATTCGGGAAAAGGTCCCAGAGCTGCATGAACATGAGCCAGAAACCGCTGAAAATAAGGAGAAATATCATAAAATCCTTGTCTTTCAGCGCGGTTACAGTGTCGTGAATCGCGTTCTTAGCCGATTTTACAGCTCTCGTTTTTTCAGGTTCCTTGAAGAAAAATGTCGCCGGAATGTAATTGAGAGCCGTAACAATTGCCGCTGCGTAGAAAACGTAGCTCCAGGTGTAGCCGTCGGTGTCGTTTCCGCGCAGAGTGCTCGCCATGACAGGGGCGAGAAGACCTCCGATGTTTACGACCCAGTAGAAAATTCCATAACCGACAGAGCTGTTTTCCTCGGTTACAGAACTTGCGACCGTTCCCTGAATCGGCGGCTTGAAGACGGCGGTTCCCGTTCCGACCGCGATTCCAGCAACCATCATGCTCCAGAAACCTGTCGCGTTAGCCATCAGAATGTAGCCGAAAACATTGGTCGTAAAGGCGATGTAGAGACTTCTTTTGTAACCGAAATTGTCTGCAAAAGAGCCGCTCAGCATCGGAATAAGGCTCTGGCATGCCGCCCAGACACCGAAAATAAGCCCTTTTTCAGTAAAAGTGAGAGCCAGACCGTGTTTGTCGGCAGTCGCTACCATCCAGAGCGGAAGGACTGCGCGCACCGAGAAAAACGCCAGACGCTCGAACATCTCCATGATGTTGGCGATCCAGAAATTTCTTTGAAAACTCGTTACCTGGGACTTGAAACTCATATCAACCTCGCAATAAAAACAAATCCTTAGCGTTATAGCGGAATAAAGTCATATCGGCAAGATTTTTATTGTATGCCGAGTTCATCCATCAGAAGAAAATCTTAAAGTGAGACCCTGAAATTTTTTCATTTTTTTGTTTTTCGCACACTTTTTACTAAAATTCTGTGTTTTTTTGACTCGAATGGGGGAAAATCATGAAAAAAATTTATTTGATTTTTATCATTTTTTCACTTTTTGTTTTTGCCGGATGCGGCGGCGGAAGCTCAAAAAAAGATAATAGAAACGAAGAACCCGACTCGGGTGAAACTGCGACTGATGAAGATTCAGATACAACAGATACGGGTCAGGATAATGATAATGATATTCCGGGCAGTAACGACGATACTGAAGACGCCGACAACGGTGATTCAAGCGATTCCGATCCGGAAGAAGACGAGACTGACACCGAACTTGTCATAAAAGCCACGAGTTTCGGAAATATATGCACAGGTCAAACAAAATGCTTCAACAATGAACAAGAATTGACGGAATGCCCGGCAGAAGGCTCGGCTTTTTACGGCCAGGACGCTCAATATGCCGCAAAAGGGTTGTGTGTTCCGCAAAAATTTTCAGTAGACAGTACCGTCAAAAATGAAAACATAGTCATTGACGAAAACACCGGCTTTCAGTGGCAGCAGACAATTCCCGAAGAGGAATTCACTCTGGAAGCTGCACGGCAGTATTGCGATGAACTTACCTACGGAGGCCACGACGACTGGAGAGCACCGTCACTGATTGAAATACAGAGCCTCTTTTACGAGTATTACGACTTTGCTGTAATAAACAGAACCTATTTTCCTCCTTTCGAAACTCAAGCTTACTACACATGGGGCGACGATTTTCTGGTCGCACTGGACGGCGGCGATGCAATAAAGCAGTATTCTCCCGACAACACAGCTCTGATCCGCTGTGTCCGAGGTGATGTCATTCAGACTCTAAGCTACCTTGTGACTGTGGCAAAATCTAACGACGATCTCATTGTGGGTAATTTCATTGTGAAAGATACGGCAACAAAACTGATCTGGCCGCACGAATATGCTACTAACAAAACATGGGAGGAAGCTCTTGACTACTGCGAAAATCTTAAATACGCAGGATACGATGACTGGAGGCTGCCCAACAAAAATGAACTGCTTTCTCTTCAATATTCCGGCTACATATACAACAGTCAGGCAACAGCCTTTCCTGATATGCCGAAGAAAAACTTCTGGTCGTCAACCACTGCCGTTCCTTACTATTATTTTTCAGATTCATTAACTAAAAGAACGATGGCTTTCTCCGTAGACTTCAAAGCCCGCTACTTGGATCACAACAATAAAACCGGCACGAATTATGTCCGCTGCGTCCGGCATCCTACAACACCGGTTCCGGACGATAAGCCGGCTGCAGAAAAAGCTGTTACTATCGGAAATATCTGCACAGGAATAAAAAAATGCTATAAAACTCCTGCTCTTGAAGATGTGTCAAAGAGTTCGGTTTTCTACTCGTCAGAAATATCCTGCGATGAAGAAGAGGCTGAAGGACAGGATGCTCAGCAGGCTGAAAAAGGAAAGTGCCTTCCACAAAGTTTTTCTATCGACAGCAGGGTCGAAAACGAAAAAATAGTTGTAGACAACAACACAGGTCTTCAGTGGCAGCAGACAATTCCCGTAAAAGAATACGATACGGAAACAGCAAAAGAGTATTGCGAAACGTTAAATTACGGAGGGCGTGACGACTGGAGACTTCCGACCCTGCAGGAACTTGCTTCAATTATTGACAACTCAAAATCCAATCCCTCAATAGATTCGGATTATTTTCCGGAAACTCCCACATCATCTGATTTTCTGACTTCATCAAAATATGCAGAGACGGGAAATAGTGTGTGGAGCATAAATTTCGGGCACAGCAGTATGAATGCTGAAAATGAATCGTATTTTGTCCGGTGCGTCAGAGGTACAAAAATGCCGGTAAATTCATTCAAAACCTCGGTTGTAAAAGGCGATCTTATAGTCAAAGATACCGTATCCGGACTTGTCTGGGCTGCCGATTATAACGGCGCACTCTATTGGACACTCGCCCTGTCCTACTGCAACAATCTGGATTATGCAGGTCATACGGACTGGCGGCTTCCGAACAAAAACGAACTTCTCTCCCTTGTAAACTATAAAAAATACTCTCCGGCATCGGATTTTCCGGAAATGCCCCTTGAAACCTTCTGGTCTTCTACCGCTTTTCCGTATACAAACCCATACTATGGCGAAAGCAACGACTTGTTTTTGAATGTATTCACCACAACATTCTATTCCGGGATAACATCCTCAGACTATACTCTTTCTTCGCCCCTAACTTTGGCAATATGCGTCCGGTAAGTTTTTGTTATCCGAGTTCATCCATCAGAAGAAAATCTTAAAGTGCTATTTTAACATTTTGCAGCTTTGTGAAAAATCTTAAAGTAGAGCGCGGTTTGGCATCAAAAGGTTTAAAAGTCATATCGGCAAGATTTTTGATTGAAAAGGATTTTCCGCTTGCATTTTTAGTAAAAAACTTTAAAACAACTGTGTCTTGGAGGAAGAATGAGCGAACGTTTTCAGATACTTTTCATGCAAGTCAGGCTGGTTCGATTGGCGTCTGCCGAGTGGAACAAATCGATGCAGGAGGTCAACCGGATTTTTGAAGAAAAGAATGTTTATCATTATATTCAGAAATTCTGGGGACTTTTCCATGTCGAAGGAGACTACGCCGTACTGAAAGATATTGAAGAATATTTGAAATCGCAGGAGGCAAAACGTGATTAAACTCTTGCAGGAAGGAATGCTTCTGTACCACGGAAGCTATTGCGAGGTTTCAGAACCCGATATCGGCAAATGTTCCCCGTTCAAGGATTTCGGTCGAGGTTTTTATCTGACGACGGAGCGTTCCCAAGCGGAACAGTTCGCTAAATTGTCTTCGAGAAAAGCGTTTGAAAACGGCTTGATTCCTGCATCGCAGAATTATGGGGTCGTGTCAATATTCAAATTTCATGCGTCCGGGCAAACTGAAATTATGGTTTATCCGGAAGCTGATGAAAAGTGGCTCCACTGTATCGTCGCTCATAGAAAAGAGAGAATTTTCAAAGATGTCAGATATGATTTGGCAAAATACGATATTATAGGCGGAAAAATCGCCAATGACGCGACAAATGCCACGATTCTGACTTATATGTCAGGTGCGTTCGGTGAAATAGGTTCGAAGGAAGCCGATGAAATCTGTATCAGGCTTTTATTGCCGGAACGTTTGCAGGATCAATACGCTTTTCGAACCGGAAAAGCACTCAATCAACTGGAATTTCTCAGGAGCGGCAGAATATGGATCTGAACGAAAGAATTATGACAGCTATAGATATGCTGACAGCGATGGTCGTTGACGAAATCGCACTTGATGACGGCAGAGATCCGTCAGATGTTCTGCCTGAATTTCTTGAGTCACGCACGGCAAAACTTCTTTATGACGAGGAAAACAAAATGTGGTGGGACGGTCCTTCCGCAGTTGTTGACTATTACAGAAAAGAAAAATCCGCGGCTGACAACCAAACGCAAATGCACATATAGTTTTTCAACCGAGTTCATCCGTCTGAAAAATCTTAAAGTGCTATTTTAACATTTTGCGATTTTGTGAAAAATCTTAAAGTAGGGCGAGGCTTGGTATCAAAAAGAGGCTGTTGAGCCTGTTTTAACGGTCACATCGGCAAGATTTTTCCATGCGTGTCACAAATCCAGTTGCGGTCGAAACACTCTGTTACCTGCTGATTTCCCCGCGAACCGATCAGAAGGCTGTAAAATTTTGTCCCCTTCTCTTTTTCAACCGCGACCGCCTCTTTCAGCTCTTCTGTGAAAGGGCGCATTATGAAATCGGAGACCACGAGAACATCTGCGTTTCTGTAGTTTTCCGTATGCAGCATTTCCGCCGCATGCTCCAGAGCATCTGTCGGGTCGGTACCGCCGTTGAACGACATCCTAAGGAACCGGACAAGCCTTGCAAGGGCCTCTTTCGTGTTGAACTCGCTCAGATCAAGTGTCTCGATTTTTGTTGAAAAAGAGATCAGATAACACTTTCTCTCTTCTTTGACCGCGATTTTTGCAAGCGCAAAAGTTATTGTTTTTGCTATCTTTTCCGGCATGCCGTGCATCGAACCGCTCGTATCGGCGCAGATGATGACTGGTCCTTTCCGTTCATTGACTTTTATTTCCTCTTCCTCTGTCGAATGCTCTTCCCGACAGGTTCTGACCCGGTTCGTATAGGCGTATGAAAGGAGTTTTTTCTCGGCAAATTTCTGCGCGAAACAGATTTTCGCCGACGGATTCTGCGACATGGCGAGTTCTGACGGAAGCACGGAAGAGATGGCGCCGCCGAGACTCAGCCCCGATATCTGCCCTCTGTAGGCCGGTTTCGGATGAAATTCGGTTTTTATCCCGATTTTGTCGCGCAGTTGTCTTTCATACCGTTCGCTTTCTGCGTTCTGCCGTCCGATGAGAGCGGCAAGCTCCTGCAATGATCTGTTGTTTTCAAGCAGGTCAGCGAAATTTTGCAGGACTTCAAAGCCAGAATCGCTTAAGACACTGCCGGAAAGACTCCACAGAAGTCCTGAATTTTTGGTGAAAGATGAAAGCAGATCCTCAAGTTTTTTAAACTGTTCTATTTTTTCATAGAGTTCTTTGAGATAATCCTTTCTCCTTTTTTCCGTCTGTTCGAGCTGCCATGCGGCGTGGCGCACCGTAAGAGAATTTTTCAGGTCGTTTTTCAAATTGCGGGCCAGAGTTTCGAGTTCGGCATTCTTACTTTTAAGCAGTCCGGCATAAAAGCCGAAGTCTGCCGAATTGTTTCTGCCTGTCGCGGTCCTGTAAAGATTTTCCCTGTATTTTTGCAGGTTTGCAAAAAGAGTTTCATCGCTGACACTATCAGTTTTAAGCAGAAAAACATTTTCCTCATAAAATGGATTATCGGGATTTTCCAGGTCGGTTTCATCGTAAGTTTCCGAAAGTATCTCCAGGATCTCGGCCTGGATCTCAGAGCTCAGCACGGAATGAGTCGCTGCGAAATCAAGAAGTTCCTTCTGCTCCCGGTTTTCCGTCAGAATGAATTTTCCGGCCTCTTTTGCAGCGGCATTGTCGGCGAAAGCGAGTTTTTCCGAATCGTCAAGCGACGGATCTAAGGCATCGGCGAGGCTTTGCGCAAGAGCCTTTCTTTCCGTTTCTCCGCCGAAAGCGGAAGAGCCGAACTTTATGAACCTGCGGATTTTATTGTTTTTCATCCGCTGCCTCCCTGCCTGCATACAGTTTCCGTTCTTTTTTCAATCTTATTCCGGCATCTTCAAGCTGCTTCAGTGAATCGTTTACCGGAGCAAGGATAAGATCGCAGAAATGCTCTTCCGCAAAGATATTCTGCCTGAAAGATCTGCTCTGAGCCGCTTTGAAATCACACACTTCTTTAAGAGAAGAGTTGATGGCGGCGAGGATCTTCTCATACCACTGCGTGTCGGCTTTTTTCCGGCGGAAGTCGAAGGAAACGCTGTTTTCAAAAACTTCGGGGTTTTTAATGAGACCTTTTCCTTTGATCGTCCTGAATTTTATGGAACACTCCTGCGTAACGTTGTTTGACGAGTTTATCCAGCTCAACTTTTGTGCCGGAATATCGAGTTTGAGGGAAAGTCCGCCTCTTTCAGCGAGCCGGTTTTTCTCGACGCTGTAGTAATCGCCGTTTGGAGCAATGAATCTGATGTTGTAGTATGCTCTTCTGTTCCGGCCGTAAAAATCGGGAACGGCTACTGGCAGATTGACGGAACGGACCAGTTCGCATGTCTCGCTCCCGTCAGCCATAAGCACTTTTTCCACTTCGAATCTGTCATCTTCCTGTTTGTAAAACAGTTTCAGTATGCTGTCGTGGAAATTTTTGATCATCTCATTTATCTCATTTATGTCGAAGTAAAAGGCCTCCCCGTACTGCCGCAATATTTCTCCAATGATTTCAGAACTTTCCTCGCATTGTTTAGCAGTGTTCCAGATGCAGTATCCGATAAGCGGACAGTCCATAAGACCGACTGAATCACGTCCGTTCAGAAATGCGCTCGTTTTGAGGATGCGGACGATTTTTTTCCAGCGGCGGTCCGAAACGTAGTAGGTTTCGTCCTCTCCGTGGTCCTTATCCGAATTGCGGAGCGCGAGTTCTTTTCTGACGGATGTGATCACCTTTTTCACCTCAGGACCGAGTTCTATCCTATCGATTTCGCTCTGCCAGCTTTCCACTTCGGAAAAACTGAGCAGGAATGATGCGGTTCCGGCAGGAACTTCATGTTTCCTCTCTCTGCCGTCAACGACTTTGAAAAAATCTTCTTCGTTCGAGACGGGATTGACCGGCACGCGCAGGATGAATCTGTCCCAGAGTGCCTCAAGTCCGCGGTTTTTCTCGGGAAGTTCGTTGGATGCCGCGGCAAGGGAAACGAGCGGAACTCTTTCGATTTTGTTTCCGTTGTGGAAGATCCTTTCGTTCACGATGGTGAGAAGCGTGTTAAGGATCGCGGGGCCGCTTTTCCATATCTCATCCAGAAATGCGACTTTCGCACTCGGAAGATAACCGGCCGTATGGCGTATGTAGCGGCTCGGCTTCTCGTTGAGAGCCGAAAGATCGACAGGTCCGCAGATCTCGTCGGGAGTCGAAAACTCGTTCATCAGATATTCAAAATATCCGCCGTTTTCGGTATCAGGCACGCCGTCTCTGTAAAAATCGCTGAACGCAGCAGCAATGCGGCGGCTTATCATGCTTTTCGCAGTCCCCGGAAGTCCGAGAAAGAAAATGCTTTCGCCTGCAACAGCGGAAAGAAGCGCGAGACGCACCGCCTCGTCCTTGCCGTAAAGGCCGCGCTTCAAATAGGAAAGAAGATTTCTGATCCTCTCCGGCAGATTTTTTCTTTCGACAGATGCTTTTTCTTCAATTTTTGACATGGTTTCCTCCTAATGTGGTTATTTAAAAGTTTTTATATTCGGATCATTATCTCGATAAAAATGTATTGCGAGCACACTTTTATCCTGATAAAAATGTATTCTGAGCACTCTTTTATCTTGATAAAAATGTTGTCGTACTACACAAAAAGCGGGTTATTCATTAAAAGAGGGTTGTTTTATCGTGCGGGTGGCAGGTTAAAAATCGTTATAATTATACTTCTTTTGGAGTAATCTTCTGTCTTCTTCGGAAAGATTAGCGCAACCACGAAATGCAGATTCGCCAATTTCTGTCACAGAATCAGGAATTTCTATTGATTCTAACTCATAGCAATTACAAAAAGCCTTTTCACCGATTTTTGTCACGGAATATGGAATAGTTATATATGTCAGCCATTGACAATCAGAAAATGCCATTTTGCCAATTTCTGTTACAGACTTTGGAATCTCTATCTCTACCATATAAGATCCTTGAAAAGCCTTTTCACCGATTTTTGTTATCAACCCATTAAGCTTAAGAAGTATTTCACCTTCTCCGTCTGCAAAATCATGGGAGAGAGAATTGTTTTTAATCCATTTATTTGACAACGGACAGTCTGCTCTATAGTGAATAATACGATAAGAATCGTCACTGAAAAATGCATTTTTTCCAATTTCCACATCATGATCCGGCATGGTAATGGTTGATAGTTTTAAATTGTCACATCCGAAAAATGCTTCCTCCCCAATTTTTGTTACGGAATTTGGAATTTTTATTGAAGCCAAACATGTGCAACCACGAAATGCATACGCGCCAATTATTTCCACAGAATCGGGAATTATAGTGTTCTGACATCCCTGGATCAATCTATTTGTTTCTGTCTCAATTATGGCATTGCAGCTGTCGCGGGAGTCGTATTTCGGATTGTTTTTATCTACGACTATTGATGTCAAACTTGAGCAACCCGAAAATGCTCTGTAGCCAATTTTTGTTATGAAATCAGAAATCTTTAGTAATGTTAAGCCTTTGCAACCTAAAAATGCATAGTCACCAATTATTTCCACAGAATCGGGAATTATAGTGTTCTGACATCCCTGGATCAATCTATTTGTTTCTGTCTCAATTATGGCATTGCAGTTGTCGCGGGAATCGTATTTAGGATTATTTTTATCTACAACTATAGATTTTAGGCTGTTGCAGCCCAAAAATGCATAGTCGCCAATTATTTCCACAGAATCTGGGATAACTAAGGATATCAGGTTTTTGCAATTTCTAAATGCAAATTTGCCAATTTCCGTCACAGAATCAGGAAAGGTTATTGATGTCAGATCAGTACACTTGAAAAATGCTTTCTCCCCAATTTTTGTAACCGAGTCATCAAGAACGACCTCACCCTTTCCAAACATGAAATCATGTGAAACTGAATTTCTGTAAATCCAATCCGAGTCTATTTTTACCGTTGCTTCATAGAAAATGGTTTTTGCCATGAAATCCTCCTAAATTTTCAACTCCTCAAAAATTCCTGCTTCTTTATAGCGCACAAACGGATCGTCGGTTTTCCAATCCCAACCTTCCGGCATAGTGTCTCTGTAATTTTGGTTTACTTTTTCGTCCTGCTCTTTTGTCAGATAAATCTGGGGAGCCTTTTCATAAACAAAATTCAGGTATTCTTTAATAGTTTTGAGATCTTTTTTCTTGATCAGATCCAGCAGCATTTTTTTCGTGTAGTTCACAGGAATAGAGTGTTCCCAGATTACGCCTTCTGACTGTTTATTTAACGGTCTTGATAATTTTCTTAATGATTGCTGCTGTTGTTTTGAGAGTTCACTCAACAACTTTTCTGTAAATGCGTCATTGTTAAAATTTATCAGCAATTTGCAATAAGTACGAATTCGTGTAATAATTTCCGGTTCGGTTTCTTGCTTGTAAAAAGGCATATCTGTCGTTTTTGAGAGATCCTTTTTCAAGAGGCATGCTATTTCTTCTGATGCATTTGTTTCTTTTAAAAAATTTTCTATTTCTCCTCTAAACTTCTCGATGTCCTCAGGTTTGCGTTGATACCGGTTTTTGTTGCTAATGTTTCCATTGCTACTTTTAGCACTACCATTGTTTTTAGGTTTAGAAGAACTGTTTTGACTGTAAGCCCCCAGCTGTGTTTTAACAAAAGTAACAGTTTCTTCTTTGAGATGGGGACTGGCTTTATATCCGGCAGCAAACAAAGGTTGGAGATGTGAACGGTCTTTTCCGCTCCACCAAGCCTGATGTTTTTCCGCAGAATCAGTCCATGAACCAAGCAACTCTCTAAGTTCCTCAAATTTCATTGTCACAGAGTCTGCATCGTTTAACTTGGCGACCAATGCCTCGAAATCATATTTGCTATCACTCATCTTAGATCTCCGATAATAAAAAAAATAAACAGCCTATTATACGAGTTCGCGTTCAGAAAATAAACTCTTCGTTGAAAAAATTTTTTCCTCCTTTTCAACGGCTCACCTCTGGTATTTCTCTATCACGCATTCGTGGACTTTCGTCTCTTTGTCGTAGTTGACTCCGATAAGGAGAAGATTGTCCAAATAATTTTCGAATGCTGCGGGATATTTTTTGTTTTTGATCTGCTCTATGGCGCTTTCTTCGTCTTTGTCGTATTTCAGCTCTATTATCATTGCAGGATCTTTGGGGTTTATCGGGATAAAGCCTACATCTGCGAAGCCGTAGCCTGACGGCATTTCGCGGATAACCGTGTATTTTGATTTTGCTGTGAAATAGGCGAGCATGATCGCCGACTGCATGCAAGCTTCGTTGTTATAGTCTTTCGCACTTGAAATTGCTGTATGGGCTTCGTCAAGTGCCGCAGCGACCTTGCCGGCATCACCTTTTTGGGTGTAGTGAAGCAGTCGGTCTGAATTTGCTATCATTTCAACGATTTTGCTGAAATTTTCGCTGTCGGTTATCACTGATTCCCATTCCTGCCTGATCTCTTTGTTCGGAATGCGGCAGCAGCCGGTCGATTTGTCATAGTTCAGATATCCGATGTGGATCAGATAGGTGAAGACGTTGTCCCGGTTTTTGATCTCTTTCAGCGAATTGCTGAAATTAACGACATTTACAGGCACCTGTCTGCCGTCAAGCATGTCGATGACCGAACTTTTCACACCGTCGAAATCGAGTTTTATATAATCCGAGACTGCTTCGTAGGAGCCTGAAATATGCCAGTAGTTCGCGTACTCACGCGCCAGCATCGCCAGAACGACCGAATTCGGGTTGTAGATATCGATGCCGCCGATCTTATAGCCGTCATACCACTTTTCACACTCTTCGAAACTCATTCCGTATCTCTCGCATAGCGATTTGACTTCCTCTTTCGTGAAACCGAAATATTCTTCAAAACCGAACGGCTGAAGCATCGTCGATTCCATGAAATTATTGAGCTTTGACTGCACTTTGTCGCGGATTACCGGCATGATACCGGTCAGGTACGCAAGTGCTATGGCCGGAGAAAGCTCGTTGTTTTTGAAGAGCGAGTTCAGAAATTCCAGGTATGTACGCAGAAGCTCGTCATCGACTTTTTCGCGGATAAGAACATCGTATTCGTCGATGATTATGACGAACTGCTCTCCGGTTAAAGTGTAAACACGCTGGATCATGCGGGCAAGAGAGTCGTTTTCTTCAAATTTTATATCGTAGAAAATAGCCGCGAAGTCTTCTCTAAGCCTGTTTTCAAGTTCTGAAATGATCTCGTTTTTATTTCTTGCGCCGCTGAATGCCGCACCCAAATCAATAGATATGACATTGAATTTGTTGAGATTTTTTTCAAAGCACTCTTCCTTGGCTATTTTCAGATCTTTGAAAAGTCCGCGCGAATCGCACCCTTTCGAAAAATATGCCGCCATTATTTTGCCGACTATCGATTTTCCGAATCTGCGCGGGCGGGAAACACAGATGAATTTCTGCTGAGTGTTCATGCGCCCTGAAAGTTCCTTTAAAATCAAAGATTTATCAATAAAGATCTCTGATTTTACAGCTTCCTGCAAATTCCTATTTCCCGGATTCAGATAAGTTCCGGTACGCTTGATTCCCATTATATTAATTCTGCGCGTCTCTTCGTCAAAAGGTTCAATAATTGAATTTCGTTTAGGGCGAGCACTTGGATTTTCGTTATTTGGATTCCGCTTAGAATTAGAATAAGTCACATACTCTTTAGACTTTTGGTTTCTGAAAGTGACCTTTTCAATTTTATTTTTGGAATTAAATTGAACCGCCACAACCTCGTAGCCATAATCAAGCCAGCCTTCCTTTGCCTGAGGGTTGGATTCGCTGTTGCCCCACCATGCACGATGCCTGGAAGCACTTTCCGGAAGCTGATGATGGCTTTCTTCAAGTATTTTGTTGATTTCCGGTAAAGTAAATGTCAATTCAATATTCCCTGATCTTCTCAAACGTTCGCCCAAAGGTATGTAAAGTCCGCTTTTTCTTCCCATTCCGAGATCTCCTGCAAAGTCAAAAACAACAAAGAACTCAATATCTTACGACAAATAAAGAAAAACGCTATTTTTTCTAAATTTTTATTTATATTTTCTGCCGCTCTTTGCAGGAGATCGTTTGGTTCATCTTCTAGATTCCGAATTTTTTACGTTCTTCTTCAGGGATCAGATCTTTGTGTTTTTCAAAAAACTCTACTGCCTCCTGTCCCGGGACCGATTTTCTGCCTCTGAAAAGCTGCTGCGCCGGATCGTCCGAATCTTTGTAGTAGATCTCTCCCTGAACGATGTTTTTTTCTTTAAGAATGCGGACATCCTCATCGGTAACGTCGTTGCCGTAGCAGTAGAAGTCGCCGCCGATATACGTTGTCGTAAGATCGTTGATGTTCTCGATCTGATTGAAAGAACAGTCAAAATCGCCGCCAACATACTCAGGCGAACCTTTCAAGGATTTAAGTCTGTTGTTTGAACAGTTGAAATTTCCACCGATTTTCATTTGCTTCTCCATTAAAAAAATAATAAATTTAGGCACAATATCCTATTCTGCCGGTTTTCTGATTTCCGTTACTTTTCTCGCGCTGAATTTTGCAGAGTTCTTCGACTATTAACGCGGAACCGACCTCCGACTGCTTCATGAAACGCATTCTCTGCGAAAGGATCCCGAAATCTCCGGGAGCCGCCGAGTTGAAAGCGGCAATTCTCTCGATATCGGAATCGCTGAAACTATATTTCCCGAAGTAACTCTTAAGCAGCACCTTTATTCCCTCACGCTCAAGCGGCCTGAACTCGATGAGCGCGTGGAAGCGGCGGTTCATAGCAGGATCCATGATCTTTCTCAGATTGGTCGTGCAGATGAAGATCCCTTTGAACTCTTCCATCTGAGTAAGCAGCTCGTTGACCTGAGTCACTTCCCAAGAGCGGACAGCTCCTTCCCTGTTCCTGAAAAAGGAATCAGCTTCGTCAAGAAGCAGAATGCTGCCGGATCTCTCCGCCTCTTCGAAAGCTCTGCCTATATTCTTTTCAGTTCCTCCGACATAACAGTCCAAAAGGTCGGAAGCCCGTTTGAGAAGTATGTTTTTACCGAGTTTTTCGGCGATATAGCGCACAAGTTCGGTCTTTCCCGTTCCGCTGAGCCCGTAGAAAAGCAGTCGTATCCCTTTTTCGGAAGACTCGCTGGATCTCGCGAAATCTTGGGCGTTTTTTATCATTTCGACTATCGAATCAGGGCTCATGGAAGTATTGAGAGCGTGCAGATCGTAGCCCGATTTCGTCTTTTCGCGCATCTTGGATTTCTTCGTCTCATCCTCGCTCAAAAGGTTCGAGTTCGACTTGAATACAGCCTCGATGCAGGAAGAGAGTTTCGACGGATCAACATTCTCGAGATTCTGTATGGTGCTGACGACATTTTCAATGGAAGAACCCGTGACATTGTATCTTTCGATGAAATTCACTATCTGCATCTTCAACTCCTCTCCGACATTGAGCCTCTCCAGCTTGGAAAGTATTATGCTTCTGAAGCGCTCCTTCGGCATCTCATCGAATTTACAGGAGAAATTGAAACGGCGTCTGGTGGATGAGTCTATCTGTTTAGTGTGGTTTACGATCCAGATGACCTTGTTTTTATTGTTTTCAAACATTTTATTGACTATTCCTTTGTTTTTCGACGGTATCGGGCCGATAAAGGTGAAATCTATCGTTTTCAGCAGAGTGTCGGCTTCATCTACAATGATAAGAGAATCGGGATGAGCGATGCTGAGAAAGAAGTGCAAACGGTTTACAACGGAAGTGCGGGTCGATTCTTCTTCGTTCTTGAACACAAGAGTCCTGAGCCCCGATGCTTTTGCCAGCGCTTTCGCGTATTCCGTTTTGCCGCTTCCCGGCTTTCCGTACAGAAGGAAGGAAAAACTCTTTTTTCCGGCAAAAGCTCCCTGCAATACAAGGGAGACCTCTTCTCCGACATTAAAAGAGTTAAGCTCGTAAGTGTTTGAAAAATCTGCTCTTTTTACAAAATCGTCAAAAAACGGATCAAGGCTTTGGATCTCTATGCTGCGCAGGGTCTCCTCCTCGATCTCTCCGCTGTCGTTTATGAAACCGAACGAAGAGAGAGCCTTGTTTCTGTCAAAAAGAGATTTGTATTCTTTCGGAGTTACGTCGAGCGCTTTTACGACAAACTCCTGTCTTGAAACACCGTGTTCGACTGTTTCTTCAATAATTTCAGAGAGAAGAGGAACGACTTCGCAGCGGTAACAGAAGGCAAGATACCTGAGTTCGGCTTCGGAAATATCAACGGAATCGGCAATAAAACGGGTGGTTGAGTTATCAAGAACGACTTTTTCGACATGTTCCGGGAGCTTTTCAAGAAGAGCGAAGTTTCTGGTGCAGCTTTTTCTGAGGAGGAAGTTTGCTGTAAGTTTGGCGAAAAAGCGGTATCCGGCGTCGGAAACATAGAAACAGCGGTAAAGATTCACAAGATTTCTATCTACAACAACACTTGCATCCCTTATATTTCTCTCGACATCCCGGTCTTCGCGGTATTCGTAGCGGATATTCGAATCTTCAAAACAGCGGTCGCCATCCTCTTTTATCGGCTCAAGAACCCCCCCTCTTTTCAGCAGAATGGACATATTTCTCAAGAAATTTAGCAACTTGATCCGTCTTGCCTAACGAAGACGCCAGTTTAAAAAAGAGGTCGACCGAATCGTCAGAGGGGCATTTCCTCCCCTCGTCGAGCTCGGCTGCACAGTAGAGATAGTAAGCCGCGCAGACAGCATCGCCGCGCGAAACACCGTTCATTTTACGGACAGTTCTAAAACTTTTAGATCTTCTTTTCATCGCCAGTCTCCTTCTTAATGCTTCTCTAAAATCCATTGTTTTCTCCTCTTTTTCCTCTGTTTTTCATTAAAATCAGAGTCGTTCTACGACTACCCGCCGATCTATTTTCAAAGAACACCGATCTATTCCGAAAAGGCATAAACTCACCCCCAAAAACAGCGCGGTTTGACATTATATACACCTTTTTCGCAAAGTCAACAATTTATTTATATTTATTTATTTATTCTGCAACACGGTGATTTTATTGTAGAAAAATTTTGCATTTCTTTATAAAGTTGATGTTTTTTATAAAAACTAATCCGGAACGAAACCTACCTCGAAAATTCTACAAAATATCCTTTGAAGGCTTTTTCAGGAGAAAATCGGGCTTCTGATTGTATAACGCCTTGAAAATATTGGTTTTAGCGGTTTTATCATGCTTGAGGACATCTTCTATGAGCGAACGGATGTATGCGCGTTCCGAAACTTTGCCGAAAGGGCAGCCCGAATCGAAAACCTTAATGCCGCTGTTTTCGGTCTCGGCTTTGACGGAGCTTTCTTTAATGTAGAGCATTGGCCTGATAATGCGGTATTTTCCTTGGAAAAACGGGTTAACCGGCTTCATCGCCTCGAGCGAACCGTTGAAAAAGAGGTTCATCAGAAACGTCTGCACGAAATCGTCGCGGTGGTGTCCGAAAGCGATCACGTTTGCCCCGATCTCATCTGCCAGATCGAAAAGGGCGAGTCTTCTCGTTCTGGAGCAGAGATAGCACGCCTGCTTTTTTTCGGCAGCCATGATTTTTTCAAGCGATTTTTCGATTTCAAAGAATTTTACGCCGAGATTTTCGCTGAATCCGCGCAGATATTCCGAGATTTCATCGTCTTTCGGAAAACCCATTTTCACAAAAACAGCCGAAATTTTGTAGTCATTGGTCGTCTGGATTTTTTTTCTCGCCAGAAGTCTGAGGAGCATCGAGCTGTCCTTGCCGCCCGAAAGACCAACAAGAATGTGGTCACCGGAATTTATCATCTGATAATCGGAAACCGCCGTTTCCAGCAGTTTGTGCATACTCAGAAAACACTTGCTTTCGCCCATGGATCCTCCCAAAAACGGCCGATTATACTGAAAAAAGCAAAAAACGAAACATCTTTTGCCGCCGCTCCCTAAACTCCTTAAATTCCCTAGATTCCCTAAACTCCCTAAGTTCGGCGGCGCAGAAAACAACAAAAAAGCGAGAAACCGTTGACAATCAGGTTTTTACACTTAGAATCGCGCGTGGAATTTTTGAGGGTGTGATGCAGGTTACTTCAGCTCAAAAAAGAAGAGTCGCGATATTTTTCATTTTCGGTATCGCTGTTATTCTGATTCTTACGGCGCTTCTTATCGGAAACCGTCTGCTCAAACGTGAAGACTGCTATTTCACCCGTTTCGAGGATATTTCGGTCGCAGGTCTTTCGGAAGGTTCCACAGTCAAGTTCCAGGGCATGAACATCGGAACAGTCTCGAAAATTTCGGTTGACAAGGAAAATACGGCTGTTGTTGAAGTCGCTTTCTGTCTCAAGCCCGGCGTTCCGATCAAAGAAGGAACGAAGACTCAGCTCGGTTCCATCGGTATTACGGGTTTGAAATTCCTTGAACTCAAAGGCGGCGGCCAGGGCGAGAACATTCCGGTCGGCGGCGAGATTCCTTCCGAAAAAAGCGGCTGGGATGAAATTACCGGCAAGGCTTCCGTCATTGCCGAAAAACTTGAGTCGATCCTCAACCAGTTCAACGAGGCGCTGAAAGGTGTCAAAAAGGACGATGTCGAGTCTATCGTGAAAAATGTGAACGGTGTTTCGGCTTCTCTTGACGAACTTCTCGCCAAAAACAAGAAGGAAATCTCCGGCGTTATAAAAGAGGCAAATGTCTTTATGAAAGAGCTCAACAGCAATATGGACAATGTCAAATCCATCACGACGAACGTCAAGGAACTCACGTCGAAAGACGGCTCGCTGGCAAAGACGCTTAAAATGATGGAAGATGCCGTTTCTGATTTCAGGGAAGATTACAAAGAAGCGAATGTTCAGGAAAAGGTCGACAAAATGTTCGGACTCGTCGAGTCGACACAGAGAACGGTCGATACTCTGCAGCTTACTTTTGAAAGAAGTACCGAAAAGATCGACAAATCGCTTGACGACCTTTCTGACGCGATGAGCAACTTCAGCGAATTTACGAGAATAATCATGGAAAATCCGTCGTCTCTTTTCGGCGGCGGCAACTCGGATACGGCAGAGGATAAAAAATGAAAAAAACCGGCATTTTGATAGTTTGCATTATTGCTCTTTTCACGGTTTCGTCATGTTCGCTCTTTTCTTCAAAAGCACCGCTCAAGCATTACTATCAGGTTTACTATCAGCCGAAAGAGAGTTCGCAGCAACCGATAAAGGCGACTCTCAGAATAAAAACTTTCACCGCTGACAAAGTTTACAAGAAATACAATCTCGTTTACAGGACTTCTTTTGAGGAATTGTTCTATTACAACACCCATTTCTGGGCTTCGAGACCTGATGACATGATAACCGACCTCATTGCGAAACACTTCTCGAAGCAGCAGGTTTTCGCTGATATCGTCCTCACGATGGACAAAAAACCGAACTATGTTCTCAGCGGCAGGATTCTGACCCTTGACGAAGTCGTTGAAAACGAAAAAAGTTATGCAAGAGTCGCGATAAATTTTGAACTTAAGGACTATAAAACAGAAGATGTCGTCGTCGTTCACTCTTTTGACAGAAAGAAAGAGGTTCCGGAGGGCAAGAAACCGGTAGATGTGGTCCGTGTTATGAGCGAGATCATCGAATCGGAGACAGAAGTCTTTATTTCAAAGATTTACGAAACTATCGAATCAGACCGCTGAGGCAGGCTTATTGAAAAAAGAAGTCGCTTTTGCGGCAGAAATCCCCAAAATAACAAGGTAAGAAAGAGGATTGACAGATGAGCAGTAAAATCAAACTTATATTTCTCATGCTCTCTTCGGGCATTTTTTTTGTTCTCCCGCCGTTTCTTCTCGGCGGAGTCTACTATCACACCGGTACGAATCTTCTCATAATGTTCATCTGTGCCTTTGCGACATTTCTCTATTCGGTTTATCTCCTCGCGACAAAGAAATCCTTTGCTGTTTCTTCGGTGATCTTTCCCCTTGCTGCGATAATCGTTTTCGCATTGCTGCAGCTCATTCCGCTGCCGGAATCACTTCTTAAGATACTCAGCCCGCAGGGTTATTTTTTCCATACGCTGGAAGGAAGCGGCGCTCATCCGCTTACGATGTCCGTACCCGATACGATTTATTCCATATTCCGTATTTTTACTCTGATATTTCTTGCCTGCATACTTTCGCGGAACATTTTTCTGGGCAACAAAAGATGGAAGCAGAACACTATAGATACTGTAATTCTGATTTCGACTGTCGCCATAATTCTTTCGGTTGCGCTGAAGTTTCTTCAGTCGGATGCATGGCTTTACGGAAGATTGCGCCACAGCGGATTTTTTATTGAATCGATTCTTATCAACACGAACAACGCAGCCGGGTATTTCGGAATTTCGGGTCTTCTTGCCCTCACTTCGATCTACACGACGACATTTCCGAGAAAAAAGATTTTTTATGCCGCACTTTTCTTTTTTCACTCGGCAGCTGTTGCGGCTACTATCTCAAGAGCAGGAATCGCGGCTTATGTCGCAGCTTTAATACTTTTTTTCTTTATAAACAGAAAATCGGCAAAAAATTCAAATGGTTATAAATTTTATCTGCCAGTTGCGGCACTCGTTCTCGCCCTCATTTTTGTTTATCAGACAGGTCTTAAGCTCCTTGAACGCGAATTTGATTTCGAAAGAGAAGGTTTTTTTAATAAAGTCAATGATATAGCTCGCGCAAAAGATTATTTCTCCGATTTCCTCTTTACAGGTTCCGGACTCGGCAGTTTTTCAAAAGTTTTTTCCCACTACCAGTCGAATCTCTGGATCTATGCAAGAGAACTTGAAAACGAGCCTATACAGTTCATTCTGGAAACGGGAATAGTGTTCGCGCTCATAATTTTTGCTGCATTTATCGCTCTTGTTCTCTTCGGAAAGCGCGAGACCAAGCGCAAAAACGGACTTCTTGCGATACTGTTTTTTGTTGTAATGCACAACACTTTTGATTTCAACCTGCACAATTTCTCGACGCTTTTCCCTGTGATTCTGGTGCTTGTCCTCCTCGTAAAACCTATTCAGCTTCACGGAATCAAACGGATAGCTTCTCTTTCTGCCATGGCTGCAGTATCGCTTGCAACAATGATCGTTACCGCAACCGGAAGCGGACAGAGGCTTTTGGGTTATCTGCCTGAAGGGGAAGAACTGCCTTACGAAGAAGCGGTTTATCTGTATCCGGCTGATTTCAAAATACCGCTGAAAAAAGGTGTCGAAAAACTTAATTACGGTGTCAGGGAAAATGTTTTTTCTGCCGGAAATGAACTTTCAGCAGCTCTTGCAAAGGCTCCGAAATATTATTATACCCACTACATCAACGGTGTTTACATGCTGCGCCTCGGAGCTTACGAACAGGCTCTCACACTGTTTAAAGAGGCTCTTGACCTTTCGGGCATAAAATACCCTCTGGTTCTGAAAACAGTCTATAGCAGAATGTCGCATTTCGGCTTGCAGGAACGGATTACTGAAATAATTTCTTTGAATAAGAACAACAAGGCCTCTCTCGAAAGATTTATATTCGAAATTTCGGACAAAAATGCCGCCGCCCTTGATTTTGCACAGAAAAATCAGGATGTTTTCTTTATTTCAATAATCAAGAACATGCTGAAAGAAAAAAAATATGACGAAGCTCTCGAAATGATCCGCAGGATTCAGGAAGAAAGGAAGGATCTGACTAATTTTGAACGCGGACAGCTTATGATTTACAACGGAAAAATTCTCGAAAAGGACAAACTTTATCAGGAAGCTTTCGATCTTTATATGCGCGGAGCCGATCTTACCGGCAAATTCAGCGATTATCTCATAGCGGCCTACTGTTCGTTAAAACTTGGCAAAGAGTCTCAGGAACTTATAGAAAGCACTCTGAAAAATATGACCTTAAGAACTTCCGGCAACCTTGGAAGCTATTACCGCTGGCTTGCGAGACGCGAGTTTGCGGCAAAAAATCCTTCTGCCGGATTCAAGTACATGGAAAGAGCGGCTGAAGTTGCAAGAAACCCGCACTGGCAGCTGGATGTCGCAAATATGTATGCACAACGCGGAATGCACTACTTTGCAGCGCAGAATTTCCTGAAAATCATAAGAGATTATCCAAAATTCAAGCCTGAAGAAATGAAAAAACGCTACGAATCCGAAAAGCAGAAAATGGAAAAAGACGAGGAAAAAAATCTCAAGGAACTCATGTTCAGAGAGAAGAAATAATCTGAAAAAAGCGTCAAAAAATTTCTTGCAGAAAAGGCAAAAATCGGTATTTTTCAGCGGTTGTTTGAATAACTCTCGGAGGTAAAAAAATGAGTGCGGATCGTGGTCAGCTTGGTATTGTTGCATGTAATTCAGGTAAGGTTTTTGCCGATGCAATGGTCGAATACCTTAAAGGAAAGTATAAAAGAGAACATTTGGAGGAGCGTTTCCGCTATATAAAAAGCACAGAGACGCACTTCGCGAACGGCGAGATCAAAACCTCGATCGACGAGCCTATCCGCGGCATGGACATTTATGTCGTTCAGCTCATGGACGATCCTCTTTCACCTTATTCGGTAAACGACAACCTGATGGCTCTGGCAACGGCTCTGAATGCAGTCCACAACAGCGACGCGGCTTCGATCACGGCTGTTATCCCGCAGTTCCCGAACGCACGTCAGGAGCGCAGAAAAGGGCGTGAAAGCGTTACTGCTTCGATGGTTGCGTCATTCATCGAGGCAAGCGGCGCTTCGAGAGTTCTCACGATCGATATCCACGCAGAGGCGATTTCGGGTTTCTTCCACGTTGCAAGGCTCGACAACCTCCACGCTTCGAGACAGCTTATGAAGTCGATGAACGAAAGGCACATTATTACCGAAAATACAGTCGTTGTAGCTCCTGATGTCGGTTCGGCCGAGACCGCAAGATATTATTCCCGCGAATTGCAGACAGACATGGCGCTTATCGTCAAGGAACGTGATTACTCCAAGGCTTCGACAGTTGTCGATACCAAACTGGTAGGCAGTGTTGACGGCAAAAATGTCGTTATCGTTGACGATATGATCGCAACAGGCGGAACTTTGATCGCGGCATGCCAGAAACTTCACGAATTCGGCGCTAAAAATATAGATGTTTTCTGCACATTCCCGTTCTTTAACGGCGAAGCTGTGGCGAAACTCGACAAAGCATACTCCGACGGTTTTGTCAGAAGCGTCACCGGAACGAATGCGGTCAACCGCGGCGAAGAGTTCAAAAAAGAGCATCCGTGGTATAACGAAGTCGATGTCGCAAGATTTTTTGCGAAAGTCGTTTACAGCATAAACCACATGGAATCGATCTCGAATATCCTGGAATCCTAGAGCTCAAGCGGCTTTCCCGATATTCTTCAATCTGTAAATCAAGGAGTTGTCATGCCAGCAAAAACTGCGATGGAAAAAGCTATGGAAACACCGGCTATGCGCCAGTATCTTGAAACGAAGAAGCAGTACAGTGACGCAATCCTCTTTTTCCGCATGGGCGATTTTTACGAAATGTTTTTCGATGATGCGGTCGAAGCTGCCGATATCCTGGGAATAACACTCACCAGCCGTCACAAAGACGCCGATATTCCTCTTGCAGGAGTGCCGTGGCATGCGGCTGATTACTACATAAAAAAGCTGCTTGAAGCAGGGAAAAAGGTTGCTGTATGCGAGCAGAGCGACTCTATGGACAGCACGAAAAAGACGATGGAGCGCAACGTCGTCCGCATCATGACGCCGGGAACAGTGGTTGAGGAAAGTTCGCTCAACGAAAACAGGAACAACTGGCTGATGTCGGTTTTTTTCAAGAAGAAAGAGGCTTTTTTCTGCTGGGTCGATGTAAGCTGCGGAAACGTGTTTTACGCTGTTTCGACCGAGGCTTCAGCTGCTGAAGTGATTGATCTGACCGATCCGAAGGAAACGATTCTTTCGGAAGAATCATCTTTTGTTGCGGGCGAAGTGCTTGACCGCGAAAAATTTGCAGACTGGGTTCCTTCGGCAACTGCGGCTGAATACCTTGAAAGCCTTTACGGATGCACCTTTGACAAGAGTATCCTTGCTTCTTTGAAACAGCTTCTCTTCTATCTTGACTCGCTCTATTTCGGCAATTTTCCGCCGCTCAGACTGCCGGTTGAGTGGAAAAACTGCGATACCGCGTCGCTTGACTACAACACTGTGTCGAATCTCGAACTTGAAAAGACCCTTATCGGCGGCGAAAGGGTCGGTTCGCTGCTTTGGGCGATAGACAGAACGCAGACCCCGATGGGAAAAAGACTTCTTTCGGAAGTCATAAAAAATCCGCTGAAAAACCGCGACAAAATCATTCTCAGGCAGTGCTGCGTCGCAACGCTTTTCGAAGATCCCGTTCTTCTGCGCGAGATCAGGGAATCGCTCGGAAATATAAAGGATTTTGAGAGAACACTCAGCCGGATCCTTGTCAGAAGGGGAGGTCCGCGCGAAGTGTCGATGCTTGCCGCGTCACTTTTACAGGCTGTAAAACTTCGTTCATACATAATGTCGATGCCCGAAAAAATGCCGTTTTTTGCTTCGGACGAACCTTTGAGGCTTACAGAAGAGCAGATCGTTTCGTGGCAGAAGCGTTTTATTGAGGATTCTCCGCTTCTCTACAGGGAGGGAGGCTTTGTAAATGCCGGCTTTTCCCCCGAAGTTTTCGAACTTTCCGACTTTATACACAATTTCCGGGCCCACATCGTAGCCCTCGAGGCGAAAGAGCGCGAGAAATCGAAGATACCTACGTTGAAAGTAGGTTTCACAAAGGTTTTCGGATACTTTTTCGAGATCAGCAAGCGTTTTGAAAAGCAGGTTCCCGACTATTTCATCAGAAAGCAGACGACAGTCAATACGGAGCGCTATTTCACGGCTGAACTCAAAGAGCTTGAAGAGAAGATCTCGTCGGCTAAAGACCGTCTGACCGAACTTGAGCTCAAGATCCTCGATGATACGGTAAATGAGATCGCATCGTTCAAAGACGACATTCTTTCAGTTGCAAAATTCATCGCATGGGTCGATCTTTTCAGCGGTTTCGCAAAACTCGCGGTAGAAAAGAACTACTGCCGGCCGGTAATTACCGACGAAGAGGGGATAGAAATCGTTGACGGAAGACATCCGGTAGTTGAAGCGTGTCTGAAAGATTCGAGATATGTTCCTGCAAGCGTTTCCATCGGTTCGGGAAACCGCCGTTTCTGCCTTGTCACAGGGCCGAATATGGGCGGTAAATCGACTTTGATGCGAATGACAGCGCTCATAGTTTTATTGGCGCAGACAGGCAGTTTCGTTCCTGCCGAAAGCGCGAAGATCGGGATAGTTGACGCGATATTTACGAGAGTCGGGGCGAGTGACAACCTTTCGAGAGGCGAATCGACTTTCCTCGTTGAAATGAAGGAAGCCGCATCGATCCTCAATGCCGCGACCGAAAAATCGCTCATAATCCTTGACGAGATCGGGCGCGGAACGGGAACTTACGACGGTATAAGTCTTGCCCGTGCGATCGCCGAATACATCATAACCAAGATCAATGCGACGACTCTTTTTGCGACGCACTACCACATCCTGACTGAGCTTGCCGAAGACTTTAATCAGGTCGCGAATTTCCACATGACAGTCAGGGAATACGCCGGGAAAATGCGTTTTCTCTACCAGATGGAAGAAGGCGGCAGCAGCAGAAGTTTCGGTGTCGAAGTCGCAAAACTCACCGACATGCCGAAAGAAGTGATCAGAAACGCCGAAAAAATCCTCAAAAAAATGGAAGGTTTTGACCGCAGAATGCGTTTTGAGAACGGATCCATGCTTCAGGCCGACATCTTTTCAATGGCTGAAGAGCAGAATAAAAATGTCGTTCCCGATTATCTGCGCGAGATCGAAAAAGTTCTGAGAAGAGTCGATCCCGAAAAGATAAATCCCCGCGAAGCGATGAATATCGTTTTCCAACTATTCGACATAATTAAAGAAAGCGACGAAGAAAACGAATAAAAGAGATTCTTTATTTTTTACTGCAGAAATCAGCTAATTTTGCTGAAACTTCTTTGAAAGGAATGATAGTATCGATACCTTCGACTTTGATTCCCTGCTCTGAAACCTCGGTCGGAATTAGGTTTCCGGGATTTGTTTCACATGAAACAAAAATGTTTTTTTCGGCATCGAGAGCGAGGACGTAAGCGCTTCCCGGAGTCGTCGAGCGGTCGAGAAGGGCGTATTTTCCTTCTTCGATCTTTTCTTCTTCGGCAAGTTCGAGGGCTTTTATAAGGTCTCCGCCTTTCGTGAAGAGGATCTTAGCGAGGTTTCTTATTCTGCTTTCAGCGAGGAGTTCTTTTTTCGCAAAGTTGGCTCCGTCAAGGAAATTTCCCGTCATTTCGGCGATCTGCATGACTGCGAAAACCATTTCAGGACTGTCCTTGTCGAGTTTTTCCCTGATCTTCCATGCGTTTTCAAACTGTTCTCCCTGAAGGTAGACGAGGAATATCGCGTTCTGGATCTCTCTTGATTCCGGATTGATCTTTTCAGCTTCCTTGTAGTATTTCAGAGCTTCGTTCACGTTCTGTTCGACAAAAAACAGATTCCCGTAGAAAAAAAGCGTCGCAACGTGCTTCGGATCGAGTTTCAGAGCTTTTTCGGCGTAGGTTTTTGACAAAGGAATGTTGCCCGAATCAAAGGACATTATTGCCAGATTGTAAAGCGATTCGACAGGCTGGATCCCTTTTTCGACGCAGGTTTCAAACGCTTTTTTCGCTTCGTCGGTGCGTTTCATGGCGTCAAGCGCATAGGCAATGTAGAACTCTGCATCTTTGACAGTGCTTTTTTTGAAGGATTCAATCGCTTTTTCAAACTCGTTTTTCTTTAAAAAATCCTGTCCTTCGTTAAAAGCGGCGTCTTTGCTCTCCTCTTCAAGAAGTTTGAGGTTAGCGTCTTTTTCATCGTTTCCTTTTTTATCAACACTTCCGCAGCCGAAAATCAGAGCGCAGAAAGCAATCAGAACAAAAATTATCGTCGTTTTTTTCATTTTTTTCTCCCGTTTGATTTAAATACAGGGCCTTCCTTGCAGACTAAGAAACTGCCTCCAGGAGTGTTTATCCTGCAGCCTAGGCAGGCTCCGACACCGCAGCCCATGGTCGTTTCGTAAGATTTGTAAAGCTCTGTGATTCCGTGTTTTTCACATGCTTTTTCGACAAAATCCATCATTATAAGAGGTCCGCAGGTGCAGACTTCGCTTGGTTCAAACCCTTTATCCAAGAGGGTTTCAAGCACTTCATGCGGATATTTTTTAAGGCCGCAGCTTCCGTCATCGGTAACGATCGTGACTTCTCCGAGTTCTCTGAATTTTTCCTCCATGAGGACTGAATCTTTGTCGCGGAAACCGAGAATAAAGTGTTTTTTTGCTGCTTTTGAGATTTTTGCAGTGTAGAAAAGGGGCGCAACGCCGATTCCTCCGCCGATGCAGAGCAATGTTCCCGCCGTGTCGGGAAAACTGTTTCCGAGATACCCGGTGATTCTGAGTTTTTCGCCCGGTTTCATTCCGGAAAGCATCTTCGTTCCCTTGCCGACAACCTTGATGAGAAGCGAAAGAACGCCGTCATTCCAGTCAAAAACCGAAATCGGGCGCGGCAGAAAAGGGACCGAGAGGCCGTCAGGCTTTGAAAGCATGAGAAACTGTCCCGGCTGCGGGATTTCGTCAAATGCGACATTCATCATGAAAGTGTCTTTTGTGACAAAATTGTTTGAAATTATAGGACATATTCTGCTTGTTTTCATGTTTCCTCAAAAATTTGTCCGCCCGAGTTTTGATTCTTTCGGCTCGAAAACAAGGTGGACTTCCTTGCCTGTTTCGACCGATTCATAAATCGCATTTATGAGTTCGAGCGACTTTCTCCCTTCGAGGCCGTCAACAAGTGCGTGCTTGCCGTTTTCGATGCAGTCGATGACGCTTTCAAGGTAACGGATATGGCCGAATCCGTAGACATTGGGCGGGTTTTCGCTGTATTTTTCTAAAATTTCCTTTCTTTCGTCAGCTGTTTCGCCTTCGAAATTCCATTCCTGCATCTTGTTTACGGCAAATCCGCCGATGACGCAGTTTCCTTTTTCTCCCAGAATCGAAAGAGAGCCTTCGAGGTCGGCGGGACGTGTCGCCGTTGTAGCCTCGACTATTCCGAGAGCGCCGTTTCTGAACTTTATTATCGCGGCGCATGTGTCGTCAGCTTCGATATTGACAAGATAAGTTCCGTTCATCGCCATGACGCTCACCGGTTCACCGAGCATCCACTCTAAAAGGTCGATGTGGTGGCTTGCCTGATTGGTGATGACGCCGCCGTCGTAAGCCCATGTTCCGCGCCACGGATCGGCGTCGTAATATTCCTGCTTACGGCACCATCTGACGCGGACAGTTCCCATGACGAGTCTCCCGAAGCCGCCGCTTTCGAGCTTTTTCCTCAAAATCTGGACAGGCAGATTGAAGCGGTTCTGCTTGACGATGAAGAGCCTGACTCCGTTCATGTCGCATGTCCTTATCATCTCATCGGCATCGCTCAGTTTAAGCGCCATCGGTTTTTCGCAGACAATGTGCTTCTTATATTTTTTCACGATATCGATCGTGTGCTTCGGATGAAGTCCGCTAGGCGTGAGAATGTTCACTACATCGGTTTCAGGGTGAGACATAAGCATTTCATCATAGTTCGTATACCACGGAACACCCGCTGTTTTTCCCGCTTTTTCAGCTTTTTCGGGAACAATATCGCAGACCGCAACAAGGCGTGCTTTCGGGATATTCAAAAGTGCGTCAATGTGCTTTTTGACAATTCTGCCGCAGCCGACAAGGGCGAAATTCAGTGTCATTTTGCCTCGGAAATTTGATTATAAAGTCTCTTTGATTTTTTCGAAATCCTTGATTATTTCCGCAAGTTTTTCGATGTTTGCATCTTCCATGTTTGAAAGAGGCGCGCGGAAAACATTTCCGCATTTTTTCATCAGGTGGAGAGCCTCTTTTACAGGAATCGGGTTTGATTCCATGAACATTGCATGGTTGATTTTATTTGTTGCAAGCTGAATTTTTGCCGCTGTTGCAAAGTCGCCTGAAAGCGCTGCATCAACCATTTTTACGCATATTTCGGGGTAAATGTTTGATAAAACGCTGATAACACCCTTTCCGCCCATCGAAATGAAGGGAACAACCGTAAAATCGTCGCCGGAAAGGAAATCGAAACGCTCTGAGCCGACAGTATCGAGATAGTCTGCAAGTCTGCCTAAATCACCTGTTGCCTCTTTGACTGCGGTAACATTTTTGATTCCGGCAATCATTTTAAGAGCAGCAGGAGAGATATTGAGCCCGGTTCTTCCCGGCACATTGTAAAGCACGATTTTTGCGCCTGTTAAGGCAATTCTGCTGTAATGCGCGAAAAGCCCTTTCGGAGTCGGTTTGTTGTAGTATGGTGTGACAATGAGAACTTTTTCGATTCCTGCTTTGAGTGCGGTTTCGGTCTGTTTTACGCTGTCAGCCGTATTGTTTGTTCCGGTTCCTGCAACAAGATCCAGATTCGGACATTTTTCCTTGGCGAAGCGGAAAAGTTCTTCTTTTTCTGCCAGATTTAAAGTTGCACCTTCACCTGTTGTTCCTGCAACTACAACGCCGGAAACATTAGCTTTAACCTGTTCTTCAAGCAGTTTTTCAAATGCATTGAAATCAATTTCTCCCGAATTTTTGAACGGGGTGACGATAGCAGTGTAAACACCTTTCATTTTTTAACCTCTGTAACTGATATTATTGATTTTAAAATCGATGATGACCTCTTTATTATTGAGAGATTCTCTAAGATTTTCAACACTTTGGATGTTTGAGCCTTTCACCGTGACATAAACTTTGCCGGTGTATTCATCGGCATCGTCGGCATTAAGGTGGATGCTTGAAATATCAAAATTTTTGTCGTGAAGCTCTTTCGCAAGCTCCATAAGGGCTCCTTTTCTGTTCTGCAGGCTTATGATGAACGAAATTTCATATCTCGGGTATTCAAACCAGTAGACATTTTCCTTCAAATGCTTCGGATCGATTCCGGAAACATTGCGGCATCTCTTTTTGTGAAGCGTGCATCCGCCTTCTTTCGACATTTCGGCGACAACGCTGTCTCCTTCAGCCGGACGACAGCACGGAGCGATTTTGTAATCGGAAACAGTCCCGAGTTCTTTGATGAAAATCGGGGAAAGTTCCTCTTCGTTTTTCTGTGCCGAGCCGAAAAGCGGCGCAATTCTGCGGGGAAAAGCCTTTATCAATTTCTCGATTTCGTCTTCTGAAAAGAAAGTTTCGACGACTGTTTTCAGTTTGATTTCTCCCGAAGCGGTTTTAATGAAAAACGCGTTCAAAGTATTCTGTTTCGGCAGCGAAAATTTTTTGGCAAAATTTTTGAAAACCCTTGATTTTTCAAGTGAATCAAAGTCTTCGCTCCTTTCCTGAGAGACAAAAAGCGGTTTCAGGATCTCGCGTCCCTTGTTCTCGAGGATTTTATCCTGCTGCTTCTGGATGTACTTTTTTATGAACTGTTTCGCACGCTGGGTTTTTACGAAATCGAGCCAGTCTTCGCGCGGATTCTGGTTTTCGGCGGTATCGACCTTGACTTCGTCCTTGCTCTGCAGGACATGGCTTATTGTCGCCCTGATTCCGTTGACAGTTCCGCCGACGCACTTTTCGCCGATGTCGCTGTGGATCGCATAGGCAAAATCAAGCAGCGTTGCTCCTTCAGGCAGTGAAATTTCGTCGCCGGTCGGTGTGAAGACCGTGATTTTTTCAAGCGGAAGTATCTTTTCGATGTCGTTCACAAAAGCCTCGGGTTTCGATGAAATATCGACAAGTTCGTTGAAAATTTCCTTGAGCCATTCGGCAATTTTGTCTTTGTAGGCCGGATTGTCCTTGGTTTTCCAGACGGAAAGTTCCCCTTCCTGCGCGATTTTTTCCATTTCCTCGGTGCAGATCTGGAATTCGACGAAGTATTCCTTGTATCTGATCAAAGTGTGAAGCGACTGGTAACCGTTTACTTTCGGTGTTGCGATGTAATCGCGCAGATAACGCTGGACGAGCGAAAATCCCGGAAAAAGGTGAAGTATTCCCAAAACTGTGTAGCAGTCGAAAACATTGTCGGTTTTGAGAACAATTCTTATTGCAAGAATATTTTTGAGGTTGCCGACTTCCAGATTGCGTTTCAGCGTTTTTGTATAAACATAGTAATACGATTTTGTCTTGCAGTAAACTTTTGAAATTTTCTCTGCCAGACTGGGAGCAAGAGACGAAAAAATCGTTTTGGTTTTCCTGTCCAGAAAATCGGTTATGTCGGCTAAATTCGGATAGTTTTCCTTGACGGAGCGGTCGATTTCCTCCCATTTTTCGCGGTAACCGAAATAGAATGAAAGAGATTCAAGCTCTTCTTTCAGCCAGTAGATTCCAAGGCGGTGCGCCAGCGGAACATAAAGATTCAAAGTTTCTTCGGCAATACGTTTCTGCTTTTCGGGAGCCATTGCATCAAGTGTCATCATGTTGTGCAGGCGGTCGAAAAGTTTGATTATGATGATACGCGAGTCGTTCTGGGCGTAGGTCAGAAGTTTTTTTATCGCCGTAGCCTGTTTTTCCTCGCGTGAAAGCTGCCGGCAGATTTCCTCGTTTTCGGTTTTTTCCCTGATTTCGGTGAGTTTCGTGACACCGTCGACCAGAAGGGCGACATTTTTTCCGAAAGCATTCTCGATTTCCTCTACCGTCATGCTTGTATCCTCGACAGTATCATGGAGAAGTCCGGCGATTACGCAGTCGTCGTCCATTCCGCTTGCAGCCAGGAGATACGCGACAGTATAGGGATGAAAAATGTAAGGTTCGCCGCTTTTTCTCACGACCCCGCTGTGAGCTGCCGAAGCCATAGCTATTGCCTGCTGTATTCTTGCCGTAATATGCATCAGTTTTTCGGAACTTTTGTTTTCGCTGTGTTTCTCGACCTCGCGGATTATCGAATCGGGGCGGACGATTCTGGGAATGTTGATGTAAGGCTCGCTTTTCAAAATGGAGAGCAGGGTTTTTTTGTCCATTTTACTCCGTCAGTTTTTTTATGATTCCTAAATTATGGAAAATCGAAGACTCGGTATAGACCGAAACTATTTTGGAAAGCTGTTCAAAAGCGGTGTTCAGGTCGTTGTTCACCACGACAAAATCGAAATTATGATAGTGGAGAATCTCATTTTTTGCGTTGAGCAACCGTGTTTTTATGACTTCCGGATCATCGGTCGCACGGTGACGCAGGCGCGATTCAAGTTCTTCCATTGAAGGCGGTAGGACGAGAATGAGGACAGCCTCTTCTGTAAAGGCCTTTTTGATGTTTATTGCTCCCTGATAGTCGATGTCGCAGATAATGTCACGGCCGGAATCAAGCTGCTTTTCCAGAAAATCAAGCGGAGTTCCGTAAAAATTGCCGTGAACTTCCGCCCATTCGGCAAAAAGTCCGGATTCTCTTTTCGCAAAAAACTCGTCTTTTGAAAGGAAAAAATAGTCAACGCCGTCGGCCTCGTTTCCGCGGGGCTTTCTTGTCGTGCATGAAATTGACTCGGCAAGACTTGGAAACTGTTTTTTCAACATGCCGACAAGAGTGGTCTTCCCTGCGCCGGACGGAGCAGAAATAACGAAAATTTTACCGTGACCGATATGTTTCGAGTTGTTCAAGGCATACTCCGATTCATTTTTCATAAAACCGCGCCATTATATAAATTTTTTATTTAATTTAAAGGAAAAATTGGCTGTCATGCCGGACGAATGCGAAAGATCTCAAAGATTCTTCGTTTTATTCAGAATGACGGTAAAAGTGTTGAAAGAAATTTTATGGAGCTGTTTTGTCTATTTCGATTTTTTTGCGTAAATAAGATCGACTGCATCGCCGATAGTCTTGATATTGTCCATATCCTTGTCATCCATCTTTATTTCAAAGAGATTTTCAAGTTCCATGGCAAAATCGGTGATATCGATGGAATCGGCATTAAGATCCTCCTGAAAATAGGAAGTTTCCTTTATTTCGATATTCTTTTTGGGAACCAGTTTTACTTTTGCCAGTTTTATGACTTGTGCCAAAATTTCAGAACGTTCCATTTTTTCCTCCAAATTTCATAATACTCAAAAAACGACGCACTTTTTTAACCGTTATGCGGAAATTGTCAATTTTCCACGCTCATGGTGGTTGTTATTCCATAGCGGTCGGAGACGGAATAGCGGGTTTTTGTCTGATTTTCCTTGTCGAAATCAGTAAATGTGTTCAGAAAAATTCTTCCGGTCGAAAATTTGTAGCCTTTTTTCTCCAAAAAGAAAATGTGGTCGGGAACAGATTCCGGCATTTCATCTGAAACAAAAGGATTGTCGGGGCAAAGCGTGCAGTCGAGTTCTTCTTTCGGTTCGACATCAAAATACGGGTCATACCAGCCGTTTTCTTCAAGAACTGCGACCGGAGCCGGGTTGTTTTCACGAATGTTTCCGGCTGCAAGATTTCCGTCAAAATCACCCAGAATTATGCGCTGGACAACGTCGCCGCTGACCGGAATCGCAAGGATCTGCCCGATCTGGGTCAGCTGTTCGTCCTCCCAGCTTTCTCCGAAACCGTCGTACTCAGTTTCACTCAAAGGGGAAAGTCCGGTACATATAATTTGGATTTTACCGATCCCGTCTTTTTCGACATTGGCTGCAACAGCGGTTCTCATTCTGCCAAAAGATCTTAATTTTATTGGAGTTTTGTTCGACATCGGAAGTTTTGACGCAAGAAGCACGCCGCTGTTTCCCGAAAATTCGTATTCAAGTCTTTTGGCCGGAATCCGTGTCGTCTGCTGACATTTTTCGAGAATTTCCGTGTAGTCTCCGTTCGCAATAGCATCAATACCGTTGCTGAGCAGGCAGTTTCTGCATTCGTCGGGAACTTCAAGGAAACTCTGCCAGCAGCTCTGTAAAATACATGTCGCATCGTAGTCGGGGCAGTTCTGCATAACGCATGAAATTACCGGCAAGAGGTCGTTCATCGAACACGACGCAGGAAAGATCTGGGCCTCGGTAAATTCCAGGTCTTCGTCTTCGTTGCTCGTTTTTGCGTAAAGCGCGTAGTCATAGCCGTAATCGTTTTTCAGCATATTACGGACTTCGTCAATGATCTTCACTCCTTTGCTGTTCTTTCCGTAAAGATCCTGAATGCAGAGAATATCGCTCGAGTTTTCGGCTAAAACTGTTCTCATTTTCTTGAATCTTTTGCCTTTAAGTGCAAGATCGTCAGTCATTTTCGCGTTGAAAGTCGTAAGCGAGAGCATCCGGTCGCTTGCCTGAAACCCTTCGATGCTGTTGCTGCACGAAACAAGCAGAAACAAAGCAAAAAAAGCTGAAACGGCAGATTTTAGTAAAGTTTTTTTCATGTTTTCACCTTTTAGTCATAGTAAAGCGCTTTTACGATTTCGCTGAAAGTGGTAACGCCGTCGGCAAGTTTGCGGATCGCCGCCTCTTTCAAAGTCATCATTCCGTCCATCACCGCATTGTTTCTGAGTTCTTCGGTAGTTGCGCCGGATGAAATCAGCGAACGCATTTTTGCCGTTACCGGCATGTATTCGACTATCGCAGTTCTTCCTTTGTAGCCGGTAAAGCGGCATTTTACGCATCCTTCGGAATCCCTGATTTTGTAAGTGTGTTCAAGCGGGAGATGAAGTGTTATTTTTTCTTCCTCGGTCATTTCGCGGGTATATGCGCAGTGCGGGCAGACTCTTCTGACAAGCCTCTGGGCAACGACGGCGTTGAGAACGCTTGCGATAAGGAAAGGTTCGACTCCCAGATCCCCGAGTCTTTCAACTGCGGTCGCAGTGTCGTTCGTGTGGAGAGTCGAAAGCACAAGGTGTCCGGTAAGAGCAGCCTGAACAGCGTTCGCGGCAGTCTCTTTATCGCGGATCTCGCCTATCATAACAATATCCGGATCCTGCCTTAGAATATGGCGCAGAGCACTCGAAAAAGTGATTCCCGCTTTGACGTTGACTCCCATCTGGTTGATTTCGTTGATTACGATTTCGATCGGGTCTTCGACTGAAATTATATTTATTTCGGGGGAAGCCATAGTTTTGAGAGTGGAGTAGAGCGTAGTTGATTTTCCGCTTCCGGTAGGACCTGTTACGAGCACCATTCCGTAGGATTTTTTCATAGCCTCTTCGAAAGATTTCTTCTGCTCGTCGGTGAAGCCTATATTGCTGATATCTTTGATAAAATTCCCGGATTCCAAAATTCTGAGGACCATTTTTTCACCGCTTACTACGGGAATTGTGCTTGCACGGAGCTCGACCGTCTGCCCCGTTTCCGTGAGGACTTTGATTCTGCCGTCCTGCGGTCTTCTTTTTTCGGCAATATCCATCTTTGCAAGCATTTTGAGACGGCTGATAAACGGAAGATGAGCCTCGGCCGGAAACGAATAAATAGTGTGGAGAACACCGTCGAGCCTGAAGCGGATCAGAGTTTCCGCCGGTTTCGGCTCGATGTGGATATCGCTCGCTTCCTGTTCGATCGCGTATTTCAGCATATAGTCGACAGCATTGATTATATGCTTGTCGTCCATATTTTTAGCCTGACCAAGGCCGGTGAGGTTTTCCAGATTGTTATAGTTTTCCTTCGCGTTGTCTTCGGCAGCCGCTTTTATCGACTTTTTGAAACCGAAAAGATCGTCGATGGTTTTTTCGATTTCCTGTGCCGAAGCGACGACAGGAATTATTTCGCAGGCACAGCTTGTCGAAAGCTGGTCGATAAGATCCATTCTGAAAGGGTCTGCCATCGCTACTACCAGAGCATCGTCCTCTTTGTAAAGCGGAATCAGCCTGTTAAGTTTGCCGTATTTGGCACTTATCAGCTTGACTACAAGCTGTGAATCGATTTTAAGCGGATCGATGACGATGTATTCGCAGCCGCTGCGCGCCGCAATCAATTTCAAAAGCTGCTCTTCATCGCACTTGATTTTTTCACCTTCGCACGCAAAAGCGACAAGTTCCGTCACGAAAGGTTCCCTGCGGAAGTTGTTCTGAAACATCGATTCGTAGTAGTCCCGCCTTGCAAGAATCAGCTCTTTCTGGCTTTTGTTTATCACCGAGTATTCTTCAAGCATATCAAGAAGAATCGGAACGGTAAGCTCTATTTTCATCGCATCTCCTTTTTCAAAAAACGGAGAGTTTTACCATATAATAAAAAAACATCAATAAAATTAAATATTATTTTGAGACGTTGCTTTTGAGTAAATTTCGAAAAACTTTTCCGTTATGACTTCCCATGAAAAGTTGTCTTTCAAGTGTTTCTGAGCGTTTTCCGTCAATTTTCCGCACAACATTTTGTCCTCGGCAAGAGTTTTTATCGCGTCGGCAAGAGCGGCGGAATCTTTTTGCGGAACCAGAAGCCCTGTTTTTCCGTCAATTATTATATCGGGAATCCCTCCGACATTTGTTCCGATCGAAGGAATCGAAAAGTTGGCGGCTTCAAGAAGAACCGTTCCAAGACCTTCGGTATATCCTGCATCATCCACAATCGAAGGAAGAACGAAAACATCGGCATTAAGGTAGAGTTCTTCGAGATTTTTTCCTGTCTGATAGCCGTGAAAAACAACATTTTCAGGCGCGTTTTTTTCTAAATTTTCTCTTTCCGGACCGTCTCCGGCGATATGAAGCTCAAACTTGCCCGGATCAAGCAATTTTACGGCATCAATGAGATATTTTGTGCCTTTCCACTCGATCAAACGCCCTACGAAAAGAAGGTTTGTCTTAGTGGTCTGCTCTCTTTTCTCTGTTGATTTGTCGGAAATATCGCCGATTCCGGCTCCCATGGGAATTATTTCTATATTTTTGTTTTTGATTATTTTTTCAACTTCATTTTTCATAAAAGTTGAATTTACCGTGACAGAATCGGCATACCCCAGCATCCACTTAAAAATTCTGCGGAAAACAGGATTCTTTTTCGCCATATTCACTTCGCTTCCGTGGCATGTCATGACGAGCGGTTTTTTTGAAATGCGTTTCATTGCAATCCCGAAAAGGGCAAGCGGAAACGGAAAATGGACGTGAATAAGATCGAAATCATTCTTTTTGGCATAAAAACAAGCCGAAATCATTCCGAAAATCATAAAAAACGGTAGAACCAGAAAATAGAGTTTATTGCTTTTCAGTTTTTCGGGAACCGACATGTCGTGGCTTAATTTTTCCCATTTTCTGAAAAAGTATCTGAATCGGAATACATTGATATTGTTGCTGATTTCGCTTTTCCTGCCACAGTACGACGAAGTGAAAATGTCGGTTTCAACGCCCTTTTCTTTCAAAAGATTGATAAGACGGATTATCCACGGAATCAGAACATCGGAATCGCTTCTAGGAAATGCCGTTGTGATTGAAACCACTTTCATCAGAAGATTTTTCCTCTTTTTTTGTAGCCGCGCCAGAACTTGTGCCATGTGTAGCGTACTCCGCCCTGGATCAGATGCCACCAGAGTTTGGCGAATCTGTGACGAACGCGGTAATACTTGCCTGCGAAACTGTTTTCCGGCGGGAATCCGAATTTTTCAGCAAGCATTTTTTCATTCAGGATCGTTGTTTCGTTCAGGTGGTCGTCAGGGCTTTTCTGAGTCGACGTGCGCCTGAATGCGGCAAGAAAGTCATTGATTTTATAGAATGAATCGACTCCTTCCTGAAAAATGAAGCGGAAAATCATGTCGTCATCCATCAGCATGTGCAGACTTTCATCGTGCTGACCGAATTTTTCGTGGACGCTTCTGCGCCAGAACATAGTCTGGTTGTAGCAGTCAAACCCTTCATAAGAAAAATGGGGAACTCTCGGTTTCGGCGCGGAATATGTTTTGTCAATGACGTTGTCGTTCTCGTCAATTTCGTACCAGTTGCCGTAGACTATTTTTTTGTCTGGAAATTTTTCAAAAACTTCCTGAACTTTTTTGAACGCTCCCGGCATGTAGACATCATCGCTGTTCTGCCAGCCGAAAATGTCGCCGGTCGCATGAGCGAAGCCTTTGTTCAGCGCGTGACTCTGTCCGCGGTCCTTTTCCGAAACCCAGTATGCGATTTTGTCCTCGTATTTTTTGATGATTTCGACGGAATTGTCGGTCGAACCGCCGTCAATAACAATAATTTCGGTTTCAACATCCTGATTTATGACTGAAAGCAGTGTCCTTTCCAGAAATTCACCTTGATTGTAGCTTGGAATCACTATTGAAAATTTCATGAAATCTCCTTTTTTACCGCTTTTGTCGTTAATAACGATCCGCGCCGCCGGAATATCGAAATAACGATATTACGAAATGCCGGCAAGAATCTGCGGCGCGCCCATTATATTTAAATTTTCGCAAAAAACGAGCGAAATCTTAATTTCTTGCAAAAGAAAGGAGGTTATGATACAAAAACAAGCTCTTTTGTTGAGAGGTTCAGTGTATGATTTCTGTAGAAGAAGCAGTCAGAAAAAACAATGCAGTAATGAAAATTTTAAATTCTCTTTCAAAGGGAGCATCCTTCGGAGTCGCGGTATACTGCGGCGAGAAGGTAATTGTTTCACGTGAAAAGTGCGGAATTTCATTCCGTGAATTGGGTACGGAAAAACCCGATTTTGTTGTTTCTGTGCCGGAAGAAGTTTTCGCAAAACTGTTTTCTGAGTATACTTCAAGTCTAAGTGTTGAAGATTTTTTGGTTTTTTCTGCAAAACTGCTTACGGGCGAAAAAGAAAAAGTGGATTTGGTTGTTTACGCTAACTTTTTGAAACTTACCCTTCACGGTTATCCTAAACTCATTTCTTTAGGCGGGAGTGCTTTTTGGAAAGTTTTGAAAGATAACGGTGTCGGTTCGATTTTTGCGATAGAAAAAAAACTTTCGGCTTTTAAAAACAAATAATCAGGGGATTTATCATGGGCAAGAACCTTCTTATTTACGAATCCGATTCAGCAAATGCCGGGAATCTTTCGGCTCTTTTTGAACAATTCGGTTTTTCCGTTTTTATTGCTGATTCCGAAGCAAAAGTTCAGGAAATTCTCGACAAGACGAAAATCAATGCATTTATAGTCCGTGCGGAAAATCCGGGAATGCAAGGTTTTATGCTCTGCAAGAAAATCAGGGCTCTGAGCCTTTATGCGTCAAGACCTATCCTGCTTATTTCGAGCAATGCGGATGAATCGACTTTCGACAGACACAGAGAATTCGACTATCATGCCGACTATTATCTGAAAATTCCGGCAGATGACGAAACGATCCTAGCTTCGATGAATGCGATCTATCCGTTCCTTGACGCTTTGGCAGCTGAAGAAAATGCGGCAGAGCTTGCAGATCTTAAGGGAAAACTCGCAGAAGATGCCGAAAAACTCGATTCGATGAACAAACAGGTTTCCGAAAGTGAAGAAAAAATCAGAATCCAGTCTGAAAAAATCGCCGAACTGGAGAAAAATCTGTCAGAAGCTTCGAAAATAGAAGAGGAAACCGGCGAACTCAAGGATGCCATAGTGCAGAAAGGGCTCCGCATCAAAAGTCTCGAAGAAAAAGTTGCGGAACTTGAAGAAAAAATCGTTGCGGCAGCAAACACTGCAAAAGAGCGTGACGAAATCAAAAAGCAGCTTGATGCCGTTTCTGCCGATAAAGAAAAAATCGCTGCCGAACTGAAGAAAGTTGAAGAAGAAAAGGCCGGAGTCGCTTCTAAACTTGAAGAGAAAATCACGGCAGCGGGAAATGCTGCAAAAGAGCGCGACGAAATCAAAAAACAGCTCGAAGCGGTATCTTCCGAAAAGGAAAAACTGACAGCCGGTCTGAAAAAAGTTGAGGAAGAGAAAGCCGGATTTGTTTCCAAACTTGAAGAAGCAGAAAAGAAAAACGGCACTCTTGAAAAATCGGTTCAGGAACTCGAAGCATCGCTTAAAAATTCGTTCAGCCAGAAAGATATCGACGATCTGAAGAAAAAAATCACAGAAGTCAAAGATCAGAACGATGTCCTTTCGGTTTACAACAAAGAGATGAAAGAGAGAGTTAAAAAGGCTGAAAACGAAACGAAAGAAGCTGTGGCTGAAAAAGATAAATTGTCTAAATCATTGGAAGAATCCAAAAAATCGGCGGCTGCTGAAAAAGAAAAGCTGCTTGAATCGCACAAGAAGGAGACAGAAGAATTGAAGAAGGCGCTTGACGCTGAAACAGCCAGAGTGAAAAAGAATGATTCCGAAATAGCGGATCTCAAAAAAGCAGCCGATGCGGCGGCAACGGAAAAGAAAAATCTTGAAACTTCGTTGAAAAAAGCGGCTGATGAAGCAGCTGAAAAGGCAAAAATCATTGAAGAAAAAGAGGCTGCTTTCAAAAAATCGGCGGAAGAATCTGCCGAACTTATCAAAAAGTCGGAAGCTGAAGCTGCAGAATTGAAAGATACGATCTCTAATCTTACGATAATAGCTGATGAGTTTGAAAAAACGCGCGAGGACAAGGAAGAGCTTGAAAAAGCGTTCCTGATTCAGAAGAACGAAATCGAAGAACTCAAAGAGGCTGTTGCAAGGGCGGCTGAAATCACAGACCAGAACGATGAACTTGTCAAAGAAAACGAATCTTTGAAAAGTAAAAATGCAGAGAAACTTGAACGCATCAAGGATCTGAATGCGCAGATTGACACACTTCTGGAGACAAAAGAGGCTCTGGAAGCTGCAAATTCCGAGATTGAAGTCCTGAAAAAGAGCGCGGATGAAGCAGCTGAAAAAAGCGTTGCCGCGGAGAAAAAATCAGCAGAACTGGAAAAGGAATTTAAGGATGCTTCTGAAAAACTGACTGCCTGCGAAAAGGAAAAAACAGAACTTGATGCAAAAGTTGCAGAACTTAACGTAGAAATCGACAAAATGAAGAAAGAGACTGAAAAATTCAGCGCTCTCAAAGAGCAGCTCAAGCACCTTGCAGGCGATTAGAAATAGCAATAATACTGAAAATTCTTGACTATAACACATTTTGAGTATAATAACTGCGCTTTTCGTGCCGGGATGGTGGAATTGGCAGACACGCTAGATTCAGGTTCTAGTGGGGGCAACTCCGTGCAGGTTCAAGTCCTGTTCTCGGCACCACTTCTTAAATAAAATCCCGAAAGTTTTTGTTGAGAAATTGATTTGACAGATTGATTTTCTGAGTGTTTTGCCGTTATTTCGGCAGGTTTTTGAACATTTCCTGGATCGAGCCTACAGAGCCGAGTATTCCGCTAGCTTCGTAAGGCATATAGACGACTTTGTTGTCCTTGCCGGATGTGATCGAAGCCAGAGTTTCGATGTATTTGAGTGCGATTAGATACTGCGCCGGATCCATTTTCGTGTCTTTGATCGCGTCTGCGATAAGACGGATCGACTCTGCTTCGGCCGTTGCAACTTTGATTTTAGCCTGAGCCTGACCTTCTGCTTCAAGGATGTTCGATTCCTTCATGCCGGCAGCGTAGTTGATGTTTTTCTGCTTTTCACCTTCAGATTCAAGGATCTTTGACTGTTTGTCAGCTTCAGCCGTAAGGATGGCGGCACGTTTGTCACGCTCTGCACGCATCTGTTTTTCCATCGCGTTTTTGATGTCCTGCGGCGGGTTGATGTCCTGAATTTCGACGCGGTTGACTTTTACGCCCCATTTGTCGGTCGCTTCATCAAGAATCTCGGTCATTTTCGAGTTTATATCGTCCCTGCTTGAGAGAGTGTGGTCAAGATCCATGTTTCCGATGATGTTTCTGAGCGTCGTTTTCGCGAGTTTTTCGATCGCGTCGGGAAGGTTCGAAATCTCGTACATTGCCTTGAACGGATCGGTGATCTGGTAGTAAAGAATGGCATCGATTTCGATTACGACGTTATCTTTCGTAATAACGTTCTGCTTCGGGAAATCGTGGACGGTTTCACGCAGATCGATGAAGGTCTGCTCTGTCGTGACCATGATTTTTCTTCCGTCGTAGAGCTGTTTCATGACTCTGGTTTCCATTTTGCGCGGCTTGTCAATTATTGGAATAATGATGTTGAAGCCGCTCTGAAGCGTGCAGTGGTACTTTCCGAGTCTTTCAACGATGATTACTTTTGCCTGCGGAACGATTTTTGCCCCTTTTGCGATGATGATTACTGCAAAAACGCAGATTACAACGATTGCACCAACCATGTCCATGTTTTCCTCCTAATTATGAGATTTTACTATAACTTTTGCGCCGTCAACGGCGGCTATTTCAACTGTTTCGTTTTCTTCGAAAGCTGCTTCCTCGTTTTCGGGAAGGGCTGTCCAGACTTCGCTCCCGATTTTGACTTTGCCGGGAGTGTCTGCGGTTATTTTTACAGTGACTTTTGCCTTTTTCCCGATCATCGCGTTTGTGTTTGCTTCGCGTTTTTCCGACGATTTAAAGAAGTATTTGAGGGCGAGCGGTCTGAAAAATATCCCTGCAATGACTGAAACAACTGCAAAAACGAGAATCTGCCATGTTGTTCCTGCTCCCAGAGCTGCAAGCGGAACCGCGGCAAGGGCGCCTATACCGAGAATTGCCACCCAGAAACCGGGAATAAAAATTTCAAGAATAAAAGCCGCGACTGCGACGATCACCCAGATCAGCCACGGTGTAAGAAGCAACTGTTCCATTTTATCCTCCTAATCCAGATTTACGATGATCGCGTGGACAACCGGCTTTTTGTCGGTGAGTTCCGTCAGATAGTGGCGCACCATTATGCGGATATCCTCTTCGACATCTTTCCATATCGGTTCGTCGGCGAGTTCGTCGTTGAAGTAGTCTTCGATCATATCTTTTATTTCGCGCTCTATCTGCTTCATTTTTGCCGCGTTCGCTATACCGGCTGAAATTATTCTCGGAGCCGCAAGAAGCTCGTTCGAGAAGAAGTCGACTGTCATCATAACTGTCATGAAACCCGCTTTGGCAATACGTTTGCGCTCTTTTATGTTCTCGAAATCGATAAGATCCGATTCACCGTTAGAAACGACTTTTGTCGAAAGTTCAAAGGTGTGTGAAATGAAAGGGCGGCGTCCTTTTTTGAAGCAGAGCATGTCGCCGTCGCTGATTACGACCGAGCTGAAACCGTTCTTTTCGGCAAGTCTCGCGCTGAGATCCAGAAACCTTCTGTGACCGTGTACAGGCACGACGTAACGCGGATGAACGTCTTTAAAAGCCTGAACGATGTCATCCTGAAAAGCGTGTCCCGAAACGTGGATCTTGTCTGTGTTCTCGTAATATACGTCTGCCCCCTTTTCAATGAGCTTGTCTATCATCCTGCCGATCGAAAGTTCGTTTCCGGGAATGTTTTTCGAACTGAAGAAGATCGTGTCGCCGTAACGGATAGAAACCGATTTCATCATGTCGAGACTCATTCTCTTCATAACGCTGCGCGGTTCAGCCTGAGAACCTGTAACGATGAGGGTTATCTTGTTTTCGGGAACGCGGTTTATCTTCGTCTGGTCGGTGAGGACAGATGCAGGAAGCTTGATGTGACCGAGCTCCGAAGCAATCTGCATATAAGTGTTTACGCTGCGCCCAAGAAGACCGACTGTTCTCCCTTTGAGAAGCGAAATATTGATGATGTTGCCGATTCGCGTCGTGTTTGAGGAAAATCCTGTCGCAATTACGCGTCCCGTGGCGTTTTCGATGATGTCGGCGATGTTTCCTAGGATAGATTCCTCGCTTTCGGAGTGCCCCTGACGCTCGATATTCGTGCTGTCTGAAAGGAGAATATCGATATTTTCAGGGATTTTGCCGGTAAAAGGAGAGCCTTTGCCCGGTTCGTACTTAAAATCGCCGGTATGAAGAATCGTGTAGTCGCCGATTTTTATGACAAGTGCCTTTGCCTCCGGAATAGAGTGGGGAACATCGATCATATCGATCGTGAAGTCACCGAGTTTTATAGTTTCCGGATGCTTGTAGTTCAAAGTTCTGATATTCTTTTTGTAAACAGCAAAACGGTCGATTCTTTCGGCCAGAACAAGCGCCGGAAAGTTCGTCATGTAGACCGGAACATCAAATTCCTGCAGGAGATACGGCACGCCGCCGATATGGTCTTCGTGGCCGTGTGTTATAACGCAGCCGAGAAGATTTATCCCCAGTTCCTCGATGATGTCGAAATCGGGAATGAAAAAATCATCTTCCATAAAGTCGTCGTTTCCCGGAAAACCCATACCGCAGTCAATCATTACCGCGTCGTTTCCCGCCTTAATAAGCATGCAGTTTTTTCCGATTTCCTTCAGTCCGCCGAGCGGCAGAATCTCGATTTGTTCAAACATTGTTCTCTCCGACACAAAAAACTGCCTGTTTATAGCACAAAAAGAGAGTTTTTGTAATTATTTTAAGAGGCAAAGTGGAAAATTCGCTTTCTTTGTGCGACAGCCAAAACACTTTCCTTGTTGTTGCTGAGCAGAAGCCGCTCGTAAAGCTGACTGTGAATCTGGCGTTCGAGCTCGCGTCCGTTCCATGAGTTGTTTCCCGCGCAGCGGATATAAGTGTCTTTCTATTGATGTGTTAAATTTTATGTTGACTAAAATTCTAAAATTTATATTTTTATTGTCTGTTAATTTTTGTTTGTTGGGTAAAATATTAAAAATAATGTTGGAATTTTCGGTGAAAGTTATTCGAGAACGTAAATATAAAAAATGGAGATGAAAACATGAAAACAGTTACAGAAACAATTCACGCGAAAGGTATCGAAATTGGTATTTACACCACGGATTTTAAAGAAGAGTATATTTCTCTGACGGATATTGCCCGTTTCAGGAGTTCCGATCCGCGAATTACAATCCACAGCTGGCTTCGCAGCAGAGATATTGTGGAATTTCTCGGACTTTGGGAAAGCCTTCACAATCCTGATTTTAAACGTCACGAATTCGATACGTTTAAAAAGGATGCCGGAACCAACGCTTATACATTTTCCATAAAAGTTTGGAATGAAATCCTTAAAGGAATCGGTATAATTACTAAGTCAGGGCGTTACGGCGGCGGCATATTTGCTCATTCAGACATTGCTTTGGAGTTTGCATCATGGATTTCGCCGGAATTCAAACTTTATATCGTAAAAGATTACCGCCGTCTCAAATCCGATGAAAACAGCCGTCTTTCACTCAACTGGAATCTGAACCGGGAAATTTCAAAGCTGAACTACAAAATTCATACTGACGCAGTCAAAGAGAATCTGCTTTTGCCTGATCTAACTATTGAACAACAGAACTTTGTTTATGCCGATGAAGCTGACCTGCTGAATGTCGCTCTTTTCGGAAAAACGGCGAAAGAATGGCGCAACGAGAATCCCGGCAAAAGCGGAAACATCAGGGATTATGCCGATATTCCGCATCTTTTGGTGCTCGCAAACCTTGAAAGTTATAACGCGATCCTGATTGAGCAGAAAATATCTCAAAAAGAGCGGCTTTTAAAACTCCGCGATACCGCGAAAAGGCAGTTGGAAACGATACTTTCTCTTGATTTGAAGAAGGATCTGCTACTGATAGAAAATAAATAAGAAAATCTCTTGAAGCCTCAAACCTTTATTTTGTGAAACCCCCGCACTAATCAGCGTTTCTGACACAACGGACATAGTTTTTATCTGTCTTAGTGGAGGAGCTCATTCCGTAGTTTAAATCCATTCCCCACGCGTAGCCTGTATTACGAGTGTAGGTAGATGAAGACCAGAAATATTTGCTGGGCATATCAGGAAAATCTGAATAAGGAGCCGTAGATTTTTCATAATTTACCAAAGATGCAAGTTCGTTTTTGTTAGGAAGTCTCCAGTCCGAATATCCGGCATAAGCCAAATCTTCGCAGTATTTCAGTGCCTCTTGCCATTTTTTGTTTTCTGCATACTCTTTCTGCCACATCAAACCTGTCGCCGAATCTGTTACCACAACTGAATCGCTTATTGTCTGAGTCGTAAAATTGGCAGATGTCGCCGGCTGCATCTCATCTCCGCTGACACAAAGAATTTTATAGGCTGTGGAGATTGTGGTTTGGGGATAGCTAGCACTATACGAGCCGGATGACGGTGAAAAAGCATAGGCGTAGTTTCCGCCTTTGTATTTTTTCGATGTCCACAAGCTTTTGTCTGTCGGTATATTCGTGAAATTGGAGTTCGTTGCAGGGTTGTATTTGCTGTTGTCAACGATCGTGAGCAATTCCAACGGATTCGGAACACGCCATGTGTTGATGCCGCCGTAATTCGAGCTGTTCAATTCATTGCAGTGTGTCGCACGGTTAGGCCAAGTGTAGGTCTCTTCTGATGGTGATTGTTCCCAAATTAGACCGGTGTTGTTATCTATGACTGTTCCTGCCTGTGTTCCTGTTCCCAAAGTGAAACTCTGCGCAATGCATTTGTCTGTGTGCTGAGTATCCTGACCGAAGAAGTCTTCTCCTTCAGCCGGGCAAGTGATTTCGCCGTTTTCTTTGTCGTTGTTGTAGCATTTTGTCTGACCGGTGCAGATGTTTCCTAGAGGAAGAATACACGGCGAACCGTTCCAAGTATAACCGCCGTCAACACAGCCGCATTTCCAGCTTGTCTCAGTTACCGTGCAGATACCGGTTAAATTCAGATCACCGGTGCATGGGTTGGGATCGCAAGGGTCTTCGCATGTCTTGTTGTCATCATTCCATAAATAGCCGTCAGCACAACCGCAAACATATCCGCCGCGCTGATCCGATAAACAACCTCCGTTGGAATTTGCGATTTCCGTGCACGGGTTGGGATCACATTGATCAGGTACCGTTCTCACACACCTGACATAGTAGTTGTTGTCTTTGCGGGAAGAACCCACATACCCAGATCGGAATTCCGCATTAAACGCAGTATATGGGTTTCTAATTTCAGTAGAGGAAGCCCAGAAGTTATAGCTCATCGTATCAGGAAAATATGAATATGGAGCCCCCGGTTTTTCATAATTTACCAGAGATGCAATCTCATTTTTATTGGGCAGTCTCCAGTCGGAGTATCCTGCATAAGTCAGATCTTCACAGTAGAAAAGTGCAGTTTCCCATGCGCCGCGTGTATACTTTTTCTGCCACATGAGAGCTGTCTTTGAATCGGTTACCACATCTTCGCCGTTTATTGTCTGAGTCGTAAAATCAGCAGATGTCGCAGGCAGCATCTCCTCCCCGCTGACACAAAGAACCTTATAAGTGTATGTTTTGGTATTATACGAATAGTCACCATCATTCAGAGAAAGTTCGTATGCCTTACTCGTATCAGTTTTGTATTCTTTTGATGTCCATAAGTAGGTCGATTCTGTCGGCATATTTGTGAAAATGGAGTTCGTTGCAGGCTTGTATCTGCTGTTGTCAATAATAGTCATAAGTTCCAGCGGATTCGGAACACGCCATGTGTTGATTCCGCCGTAATTAGAGTTGTTCAGATCGGCGCAGTGATTCGGTGCATCATCCCAAGTGTAAGTGTTTTCTGAAAGTGATCCTTCCCAAATGAGAAGGGTATTGTTGTCAATAACAGTTCCTGCCTGAGCTCCTGTTCCCGCAGTGAAGCTCTGCGGCGTGCAGGTTCCTAGAGCCGCATACTGTGCATCCTGACCGAATAATGCTTCTTCTTCAGCCGGACAAGGGATAAAAGCACCGGCACTAATAAAGTTGCCATCATAGTCGGTGTAACATTTGTTCTGACCGGTGCAGATGTTGCCGATAGTCAGAGGAAATTTGCACTCCTCACCGTTCCAGAAGTAGCCGTCATTGCAACCGCAGCTGTAACCTTCAAGAGTACCGAAACATTCTCCGTTGCCGTTTTCAATACTGATACACGGATTGTCGGTAATGCAGGCTGTCGCTACACATTCAATACCATTCCATACGTAGTTTGCTACGCATTTGAAGCGGCACTCTTCCGTACTTGCTTCTTCGTTGTAAACGCCTCTTGCTGACGGATACCAGAAGTCGCCGTTCCATTTCTGCGTGATTGATGAAACCGAGTTCCACTCAGCATTTGCGGGAAGGTCTGTGCAGTTTGCCTCTTGACTTTCTTCAGATCTGACACACATGACATTGCTGCGGATAGGTTTCTCAATGCCATCCAGAGCCCCATAGTTGAAATCCACAAGCATTGCGTAATAAGTATGGTCGAGTCTGGTAGAGGAAGACATAAAATGATTATTCGGCATGTCGGGGAAATATGAATAGGGAGCTTCTGATTTTTCATAGTTTACCAAAGATAAGAGCTCGTTTTTATTAGGTACTCTCCAGTCGGTAAATCCTGCATAGGTCGAATCTTCGCAGTATTTGAGAGCCTCCAGCCAAGTTTTATTTGTTTCATAAGTTTTCTGCCACATGAGACCTGTTTTTGAATCAGTTACCACAACTTTCCCGCTTATCGTCTGAGTCATAAAATCAGCCGATGTCGCAGGCAGCATTTCATCTCCGCTGACACAAAGAACTTTGTAGATTTTGGTTTTCAAGTATATGTCGAAAGCGGAGCTACGGTAAAGTCCATAATAAGGATTAAATACATAAGCATAATTTGTATTGCCTTTGAATTCTTTCGATGTCCAGAAATAGGGATAAGCGTAGGTGTCTATCGGCATATTCGTGAAATTTGAGTTTGTTGCAGGATTGGATTTGCTGTTGTCAACAATGCTCATAAGTTCCAACGGATTCGGAACACGCCATGTGTTGATTCCGCCGTAATTCGAGCTGTTCAAATCAGCGCAGTGATTCTGTGCATCATCCCAAGTGTAGGTGTCTTCTGACGGTGACTGTTCCCAAACAAGACCGGTATTGTTGTCAATGACTGTACCTGACTGAGCACCAGTCCCAACGGTGAAGCTCTGCGGGGTGCATTTTCCGAGAGCGGCATACTGGGCATCCTGTCCGTAGAAATCGGCACTCGACGGGTATAGTGGTAAACAAAAACTGGACAGAGGTTGAGTATTAAATAGATTAACCTTTGTTATGGGAGAGTTTACAATGAGGAGATTAAGAATGCACGATTCAGCGTTTAAGGCGAAAGTGGCTTTTGAGG
>Ga0310690_10000902_pt1 | contig 57946 bp, 44 predicted proteins | sample AusTroGonzalo_MG_2_FD_207661 | JGI IMG/M metagenome (GOLD analysis project Ga0310690, IMG submission 207661) | Bovine rumen microbial communities from tropical cattle in Woodstock, Queensland, Australia - Gonzalo_04 (v2) (version 2) | ecosystem: Host-associated > Mammals > Digestive system >... | reverse complement strand
AAGAAAAGTCCGTACTTTTGCAACGGGTAAGTCTTATACGACCAGCTCCCTCTGAAATCCCCCAGGACAGGAATGTAGCAAGGGTAGGAGGTCGTAGCGGTGCGATATGAGTAGCTTACCCTTCTTTATTTTATGACGCGAGACTATAAGACGCGAGACTGGGATTTGTCCCGTGTCCCGAAGTCCCGCGTCTCGAGTCAAAAAAGCATTCCTCGTTTAATTAAGTTTATTATCTTTGCAAAAAATATCAAATCATGAAAAAGGTTCATTTCATCGCTATAGGCGGGAGCGCGATGCACAACCTCGCCATTGCCTTGCACCGCAAGGGTTATGAAGTCACAGGCTCCGACGACGAGATTTTCGAGCCTTCCAAGTCACGCCTCGCCAAGGAGGGTATCCTACCGCCGCAATGGGGCTGGTATCCTGAGAAGCTTGACAAGAGCTATAATGCCGTCATCCTTGGTATGCACGCCCGTATCGATAATCCGGAACTGGTGCGCGCCCAGGAACTTGGCCTGAAGGTATATTCCTATCCTGAGTATCTCTACGAGCAGAGCAAGGATAAGACCCGTATCGTCATCGGTGGCAGCCACGGCAAGACCACCATCACCTCCATGATCCTGCATGTGTTGCAACGCGTCTGCATCGAGACCGACTTCATGGTGGGAGCCCAGTTAGAGGGCTTCGACGTGATGGTGCGCCTCAGCGAAACGGCTAAATATATGGTCATGGAAGGCGACGAATACCTCACTTCGCCCATCGACCGCGTGCCTAAGTTCCACCACTATCATCCTCATATCGCCGTCATCAGCGGCATTGGCTGGGACCATGTCAATGTGTTCCCGACCTTCGACAACTATCTGGAGCAGTTCCGCATCTTCGTGCGTACCATCGAGCCGGGCGGTTGTCTCATCTATGACCAGACCGATGTGGAGGCTGAGAAGATTGCCCAAGGCGCACAATGCCAGACCTTTGGTTATGGCGTACATCCCTTCGAGAGCAATGGCATCAAGACGACTTTGCTTTTGCCCGATGGCAGCAGGAAAGAAGTGGGCGTGTTTGGCAGCCACAACATGAAGAACATCAATGCGGCACGACTGGTTTGTAAGCAATTAGGCGTGACCGACGAACAGTTCTACGAGGCCATTGCATCGTTTAAAGGTGCCGCAAGGCGTTTAGAGCTCCTGTTCGACAATGGCGATAACTTCGTCTTCCGCGATTTCGCCCATGCGCCTTCCAAAGTCAATGCCAGCGTGAAGGCTTTGCGTGAGCAGTTCCCCGAGAAGCATCTCATCGCCGTCTTCGAGTTGCACACCTACAGCAGCCTCAGCGAGGTCTTCATCGACCATTACCGCGATGCCTTGAAACTGGCCGACACAGCTATCGTCTTCTACGATCCTCATGCCGTGGCCATCAAGAAGTTGGAACTGATGCCCGACGAACGCATCATCGAGGGCTTCGGCCGCAACGACTTGAAGGTCGTCCACAACAAGTCGGAGCTGGTCGGACTATTACAAAAAGGCCAGCGACGCAATGTCGTTGGCGCTTTCATGAGCAGTGGTGACTTCAATGGCTTGACCACTGAGGATTTGAGATCCTTATATGCATAGATTCCCGCTTGCGCACATGCCTCTGCTGGAAATCGAAGATTAGCTACGCTGAAATCGAAGATTAGCTACGCTGAATGCGGAGCATTTCGATGAAATCAATGCAGAGCATTTCGACGTAGTCAATGACATGGGGGCTGAAGCCATGTCATCCCTACGCTGAACTGTGCGATGGCATGGGATCTATGGCTTCAAGTTTCTTACAAATCAAATTTGCTTTCGTCCACTTGCTCGTTAATGATAGGGGCGGTGAGATGATAGGTGTCTTGTGTGTCCTTGTAGTCGGTGAGGATGAGCTCCTTGATGAGCATGTCGTCATGCCCGAAATGGAAGACGGCTGTTTTGTATCCAAGACCGAGAAAACTCTTTTTCTTTGTCGTCAGGGTGACGATGTGGAAATTTTCATCGCTTTTTGTTTCAATGAAGTAGTTGTTCTCTTCGGCTAGGTCCTCGCAACGGCCTTGGAAGGCATAGAGAAACAGGTTGGCGAAGGAACGCATCAACCCCTTCTTCCTGAGTTTGAATTTCCCGTGGAAATAACCGATGTCGAGTTTGATATGGTTGCCGTTGATAATCAAGTAGGTGCCATTGTCAAATTCGGTGTACAACTTATCGGGTGCAACAAAATAGATTTTCCCGCTACGGTCAGTGGTTCCGTCCGAAGTCACCAGATGCCGACTGATGTTGGATTGGAAAGCTTTCACTTCCAAATTGGCTTCTTTGATGCGCTGCAGCAAGATCGTGTCTTGCGCCTGCAGTTGCACTGACAGCAAGAATGTTACGATGATAAGTAGTTTCTTCATGATGCCAAAATATAAAGAAGTGACGCAAGCTTGTATTCGCGTCACTTCTTGTCGGTTTTGTTGCGATCTTATTTGTCCAAACTCATCAAAAACTCTTCGTTGTTGAGGGTCTTGGCCACACGGTCTTTGAGGAATTCCATGGCTTCGACGGGTGTCATGTCGGAGAAGTGGTTGCGCAAGGCCCACACACGCGCTAGGGTGCGCTCGTCGACCAAGAGGTCGTCGCGACGTGTGCCCGAAGCCACGATGTCGATGGACGGGAAGATGCGCTTATTCGACAGACGGCGGTCGAGTTGCAGCTCCATGTTGCCGGTGCCCTTGAATTCTTCGAAGATGACCTCGTCCATCTTGGAGCCTGTGTCGATGAGGGCGGTGGCCAGGATAGTCAGCGAGCCGCCGTTTTCGATCTTACGGGCTGCGCCAAAGAAACGCTTGGGCTTCTGCAAGGCGTTGGCTTCCACACCGCCGGTGAGCACCTTGCCCGAGGCGGGCGAAACGGTGTTGTAAGCGCGTGCCAGACGCGTGATGGAGTCGAGTAAGATAACTACGTCGTGGCCGCATTCGGTGAGACGCTTGGCCTTCTCGAGGACGATGTTAGCAATCTGCACATGCTTCGAGGCAGGCTCGTCGAAGGTGGAGGCGATGACTTCCGCGTTGACGCTGCGTTGCATGTCGGTGACTTCCTCAGGACGCTCGTCGATGAGCAATATAATAAGGTACACCTCAGGGTGGTTGGCGGCGATGGCATTAGCCACATCCTTCAGCAACACGGTCTTACCGGTCTTGGGCTGGGCCACGATGAGGCCGCGCTGGCCCTTGCCGATGGGGGCGAAGAGGTCCATGATGCGGGTCGAGATGGTGCAGCCCTTGTGTCCCGTGATGTTGAACTTCTCGTTCGGGAAGAGCGGGGTGAGGTAGTCGAAGGGGATGCGGTCGCGTACCTCCTCGGGCTTGCGGCCGTTGATGAGGTCGACCTTGACCAAGGGGAAGAACTTCTCGTTGGCCTTGGGCGGACGGATGATGCCGAGCACGGTGTCGCCAGTCTTCAGGCCCATCAGCTTGATTTGTGACTGCGAGACATACACGTCGTCGGGCGACGGCAGGTAGTTATAGTCCGAAGAGCGCAGGAAGCCGAAGCCTTCTGGCATGATCTCGAGCACGCCTTCGGCCTTCACGCTGCTGTCGAACTGGCTCAGTAGGTCGTCGCGGTGCGGGCGTTGCTCGATGCGTTCCTCGCGCTCACGGCGCTCGGCTCTCTCCTGACGGGGAACGGCAGGCTCTTCTGTTGCGGGTTGCTCCTCAACGGCCTTCGGCTCTTCTTTTTGGGCTTCAGCCTCTTGGAGACGCTTGCGTTTCTGTTTCGGGTTCTCCCGTTTTTGGCGAGCAGGCTTAGGTTCAGCGGTCTCTTCGGCAGGGGCTTCAGCCTTGGCGACAGGAGCCTCGACGGGTCTTTCCGTCTCCTCTGTTTTTTGTGCAGGGGCCTGAGCCATTTGCGGGGCGTTGTTGCGTTGCCATTCGCTGACGGCAGCTTCCGCTTCCTTGCTGATGCGCGGACGGCGGGCGCGTTTGCCTTGTGCCGGAGTTTCGGCGGGCGTTTCGCTTTCGGCGACGGGTTCTATGACAGGAGCCTTGGCCGTCTCAACGGGAGCGGGCTTTTCTTTCGGCTCGGGTTTCTCGGCTTTGGCGGTCTTCTGTTTCTGTTTCTTGGGTCTTTCAGTCTTTTTGATGTCGGGATGGTCCACCTGATGGTCGATGATGTCGTAGATAAGCTGCGTGCGGTCGCGGTTCTCGTCGTCGATACCCAGCTCGGTAGCAATCATTTTGAGGTCGTCCATCGACTTCTCTTGTAATTCAAAAATATTGTACATATAATGATTTATAAAAACTCCGAAATGGAATTGGATACTAATTTAATACATAATGCTGAGGAACTTTTTTCAGGGTATGCTTTTGCTTCGTGTTCTTTCTTCACCCGAAAAAGTGGCGCAAAGATAATGCTTTTTTTCAAAACGACAATATTTTTCGAGAAAAAATCCTCTATTTCAGGCGTTTTGCATTGTTTTGAGTGCTGTTTTCTGATTTTTCGAGTGGCTATTGAACGTAAAATTGTATTTTTGCGCCAGATTTAAAAACGAAAAACTATGTCACAAAGATTGCAATCCATTTTCTTTTTCCTGTCGGCATTGCTGTTTGCCTTGCTGTTTTTCTTGCCGTTGGCTACATATTATGGCGAGACCAATATTCTGATCTTTAATGTTTTCGGGATTGAATCTGGCATCCCTGACGGGACGGTGCCTTATCCCAAGACCTTCAGCTTGCCGGTGTTGATTCTGGCTGTCACGGCTATCCTGTTGAGTGGTTATCTGGCCATGGGTTTGTTCCGAGCAGTGAAGCTGGTTCAGTTCGTCAAGTTGCACAAGATTGCCCGCATCGACATCATCGTCATCGTGGCTTGGATTGCTGTGGTGTTTGCCTATTACATCCGTGTGATTGGCAATCCAATCGGTGCCGATCCGACCTTCAAGGTGGGTGCTTTCCTGCCTCTGGTTGCCTTGCTGCTGACCATCGCCGCCACCTCGGGCCTGAAGAAAGATATTAAGAAAGTGCGTTCCACCGACCGCCTTCGTTAAAGGGAAAGAGAAAGCGTGAAAACGAAAGCCGACCTCATTGCGGGGTCGACTTTGTCGTTTCAATAGACCTTGTTACGGTCGAGTTGGAAGATCTCCGTGTCCTTGAAGGTCTTGCCGTCGATGACCATACGGATGAAGGTGATTTGCTTGTGGAAGCCCGAGTTGCCCGCCGCGCCCGGGTTGATGTGCAGCAGGTCGAGTTTCTTGTCATACATCACCTTTAGGATATGCGAGTGGCCGCAGACGAAAAGGTCGGGTTCCATTTTCTCAAGGATATACTTCACTTCGGGCATGTAATGGCCGGGATAGCCGCCGATGTGGGTCATGTAGACGTCGACATCCTCGACATGGAAAAGCATCTCCCCGGGGTATTGCATCCGCACCACGTGGTCGTCGACATTGCCGTGTACGGCACGCAAAGGCTTGAAGGAGGCCAGAGCCTCGGCCGTCTCGATGCTGCCGATGTCGCCCGCATGCCACAGCTCGTCGACATCCTTGAAGAAGTCGAAAAGCTGCGGAATCAAGGTGCAGTGTGTGTCCGATAATATTCCTATCTTTTTCATTTCAGGTTGACCAAAAAACCAATCGCCAGCACTTCCTTGAACTGTACTTTGGAATTCGGGACTTTCACCAGCTCACCCGTGCCGGGGTCGAGGTTGTAGAACGGGACGTCGTAGTCGTAGATGAGATGCGTGCCGAGGTTACAGTTGAGCCAGTCGTTGATCTTAAACACGAGCATGTTCTCCCAGTCCACATCGATGCGTTCAGGATGCCACAGGTAATTGGAGAAGAGTTCCAGCTTTGATTCGAATTCAATGTTCTTGGCCAGATTATATTGGAACTTGGCCACGGCGCGGGCACCGAATTCGTAGCGGACCGTTTTGCCCCAGACGTGTGAGTCTTGGTCGTTGGCATCTAACGTGTTGATGCCATATCTGCTGGTCAAGGTGGTGTCGGCGATGATGGTTAAACGGCCAGTAAGGGGCGAGAAATAAAGGGAGAAATACTTGCAGGGCACCCATTCCATACCCACGCCTAATGAGACGTAGGCAGGGGCGAGGAACTTGGAGATGTAGTGGGTCGTGTCGGGGTCGTTGGCGTAATCATAGCCTTTGGCGAACTGTGAGCGGAAGGCGAGTTCTGCACTGTAGTTCAGCTTTTCGGTGGCCTTGATGCCGGCCAAGGAGGTGAACTCAATCTCGTCGTCGGTCTTGATAGGCTTTTTCTTGAAGTCGAAGAAGCTATAGCCCAAAGCGGTGTGCAAGGTGTTGTCCCACTTGAATTTATTCTTCAGGTAATGAATTTCGTAATTAAAGATACCTTGGCCGTTGAAGGTGCTCTGACCGCCTGCCGCCCAGTTGGTATAGGAGGTCTGGCCTATGTTGATTCCAAGATCGCCCTTATGTGTCCAGCCTTGCGGCTGCTCGTCCTGCGCAAACATAGCGATGGCAAAAAACAATGCCAATACGGTTAGTAAAACTTTTTTCATTTGTTTGATGTTTATAGGATTTTTTTTTGTTTGTAGAGACGCGATTAATCGCGTCTCTACCAGCGTTTTAATTAATAATTGTTTCCGTCCTGGAAGTTCCTGTTCCCAATGCTAAACGTGATGTCCTGCATGCCCATGCTGCGCACGTACTTGTTGTTCTTCTCGGCCGGGAGCCAGATGGTGCCTTGGATGAGCCTGATAGCCTCGTTGTCGCAGCCACCGCCCACGGAGTTGACGACAGTGATGTTCGACACGCTGCCGTCAGTCTCCACCACGAAACTCAGGCGCACCGTGCCTTGTACCTCGCGTTCTTTGGCTTCGGGCGGGAACTGGAGGTTGGTGGCGATGTATCTGCCCATGTTGCTGCCATCGGCGAAGAAGGGCCTGGCCACCTCATTCAGCTGCTTGTATTCGTAAATCTTATAAGAGGTGTCGACCTCCAAGGTGAGTGGTGCTTCAAAGCGGGTGTGGCGCTTCCAGTAGCGTTTATAGCTCTTGGCGTTGAACTCGACTTCATATTCATAGTCGTATTCCATCGGGAGGCCGATGTTAAGGGCGGGCTTCCAAAGGATGGTCTTCACCAGATGCATCGCGACGGGCGTGGCAGCCTCGCTGAAGCTCGACTTCACCGTGTATTGGCTGGCGTTGCCTTGTTCGTCGAGGTGGAAACCGATGACCACCTTGCCGCTGTTGCCTTGGTTGAAGTCTGACTCGGGATAGACCATGTTCTGCGTGATGTATTCCTTGGTCAAGGAATAGCCCGCAACAGGCTCAGGCAGCGTGATTTGTGCACTCATGTTCAATCCCAAGAAGAGGGCTGCGAGCACGAAAAAGACTCTTTTTGTTTTCATGGTGTCCGTTTTTTGAAGAGTTTGATAATGCAAAAGTAGATATTTTTGTTGAAATGTTGAATTGTTTATTCGTTTAATTGATGGAAACCATTTCAACAATTCAACAGTTCAACGATCAACGATTCAACATTATTCATATTTTTGCCGAAAATTTGCAGCTATGGAAGACAACTACAAGAACAATATGGTGTTCGGCATCCACCCTGTGCTGGAACTGATTCGATCGCAGAAGGAGATTGAAAAGGTCTACATCCAAGGCGGCGCTCGCTCGCCCGAAATCTCGGAGATTGCCAACACCTGTCGCGCCAACGGCATCCCAGTGCAGTTTGTGCCCATCGAGAAGATGAACCGCCTGACGCGCAAGAACCACCAAGGCGTGGTGGCGTTTATCTGTCCGATAGAATACCAACCCCTTGAAAAGGTGGTGCAGATGGTCTTCGAGGACGGCTGCGACCCCTTCATCCTCATGCTCGACCGCGTGACCGACGTGCGTAACTTCGGCGCTATCGCCCGCACGGCTTATGCAGCAGGCGTTGATGCCATCGTCATTCCTGCCCATGGCTCAGCCTCCATTAACGGAGACGCGATGAAAACCTCGGCAGGAGCCTTATCTTTAATCAACGTATGCCGTGTGGAGAACCTGAAGGATGCCATCGACTTCCTGAAGGCTAGCGGCCTGCGTGTAGTGGGCTTCACCGAGAAGGCGCACGAGAGCCTCTGGAAGGCTGACCTCACGGGTCCGCTCTGCGTGATGATGGGCTCGGAGGAAGACGGCATCAGCCCCGCCTACCTCAAACGCCTCGACAGCCACCTGATGATCCCCATGCCTGGAGATATTGATTCGCTAAATGTTTCGGTGGCGACAGGCATCGTCTGTTTCGAGGTGGTGCGGCAGAGAAAGGGATAAAATAATCGTTAAAACGGAAAAATTTAGATTAAAATATTGGTTTTTTAGATTTAATCGTTATATTTGCAGCGTGAAACTAAAAATCTGAAGCCATGAAAAGACTTCTAAGCTTTCTGTTCGCGCTGCTGTCGCTCGCCATTACCGTTGCTGCTTCGGCACAAGTAACCATTAAGGTAGAGGAACTCTCCAAACCTGAGAAGTTGTTGCCGGTCTGGAAGGTTGAGGCAAAGGAAAACACACTCTCAGTAAATGTGGATGCCGATAGCCTTGTGCTCAGTTATGGGACGCACCCTTTTTTCTATGGAATGTATGAGGCTTACGCCAGCCATCGTCCGTTTGTGCTTTCTCCCGATATGGTCTGGATGCTCATCAGCCAGGGTTTTTCGCACCACATCAACGCCGATCCAGAGAAATACCGCGACAGAATGGTCGATTTTCAGGGGAAGATGCAGCTGGTGGTGGAAAGCGACAAGCCGCTCAATGAGGCAGAGTGGGGAAAGCTGATTCCAGAGTTTGCTGAAGGAATCAAGAAAAACACCAAAGGAACGATTGCTGAGACGATTATTGCAGACTTCTCGACCACAACGAGTTATGAGCAAATCGCTTCCGAGATTACCCTGATGGAGACGACCAAGGCATATTTCGACTTTGTGGTGATGTATATCGCTTGTGGCATCCCTGAAATCACTTTGTTAGGGACAACGGAAGACTGGCAGAAGGTGTATGATAAAGCGATGCAGTTGCGCTCCTACGACTTGGATTGGTGGATTGATGAGTTGGAACCCATTCTTGCACAGTTTGTGAAAGCTTCGAAAGGAAAGGCCGATACCAAATTTTGGAGGAAAATGTTCAAGTGGCATACGCAGAAGAAATATGGTGCGCCTAACATCATCGACGGCTGGATTGTCAAGTTCTTCCCTTATGATAAAGATGGCAAACGCTTTGATTTGAAGACGCTGACCCGTGATTCTAACCTGCCTGACGAGATGGCTGAGGCGGATGTGCGTTTCGTCGAGATTTCCCCTGATGGCTCAAGCGATGAAACGATGATTGAATTGTATGGCGGATTTATTGGCCTTGAACAAAACCCTGAGAATTTTGCATTGACACCAAAAATCGGATGGAAGGTGATGAAGAAAGATGATGCGGAGGAGGTAGACAGGATGAAGAATAATATGGATCTTATGGGGCTGACGCTGAGGGTTAAAGAAGTACCTGAGGTATTGAAGAAAATGGATAGCATTACTTCTTTGACGCTATATTTCAAGGATGGCGTTCGCTTTCCGGAATGGATGAAGGATGTGAAAGTTGAAAATTTAATTGTGTTTGGCGAGATTACGAAGGATGAACGAAAGAAATTGTTGGAATGGAGCTCTTCTTCAACGATTAAGGTGAATGATGTTTGGTATGAGAGGAGAGGAAATAAGATGGAAGTGCATATCTTCAATCATAAGGTAGGCTCTGCTTTGGATGGCATTGATTCAATAGGTGTGCTTAGGATTGAAAACCAAAAGACCCGTCCATTTAGACGTCCGTTTTCCTACTATGATGACTGGGTGACGGTTATGGATGTGAGGATACCAAACGACGTGACGAAGAATATTGACACCATTATTCTTGAGAACAAACTGCCACGACGGATGAAACAGCTTCAGAAACAGTTCCCCAAAACGGTCATTTTATATAATTATGTTGTGAGTTTTGGTGAGCCTAGGAGGGAAATAGGACCTCAAAGCACCTACGGTATGTCCTTGAACAAATATGGAAGGCGTCAACAAAAGCCGAAGCATATTACAGTTAACGCTGAAAAGCTATTGGAAAACCTTCCACCGCGCCAGCCTATGCCGCAATTGCTGGAGGAGAAACGAAAATAGTAGAGACGCGGCGCGCCACGTCTCTACATTATTTGTTTTACCGTATTTTAGACGTTGCACGCAATGTCTCTACATGGTTTTACGGTGTATAGAATTCATCATCCTTCCAATTCGCCACATTGTTTTCGATATAATCTGCAATGCGGTTCATTTCAGGTGTGTCACGAACGATGTGGTCGTGGAAACGGGGCTGCCAGGCGAATATGATTTCGTTTTCGTTGGCATATTTTGTAACCGCTGATTTTAATCCTCGAATGACGGCGGCCAATGAACCTTGTTTTGGTGACCTTTCCGCCATGTATTCGTTTTTGTCCGTTGGATTTGTAGAGACGTAGCGTGCTACGTCTCCTTCAGAACAAATTGATTCCGTAGGGGAGACGTTGCGCGCAACGTCTCTACAGGCGGAAATAATCACAATTGCATGCAAATGATTAGGCATTATCGTCCACTGCGGGATCTCTGCGTAGGGATAATGCGATGACACATTCTGAAATTGTTCAGCAGTATAATTCCCAATGTCAGACAATACCATATTGCCATCCTCTATTTCGCCGAAGAAATGTTCGCGATCCTTCGTGCAAATGGTAATGAAATAGGATCCACCATCATAATCATGCCAATCAGCACGGGCGGATTCTATTCTGTATTTGTTTTGCCATCTGTCGTCTGACATTGTTTTTCGTTTGTTTTGTGATTCGGTTTGTAGAGACGTAGCGTGCTACGTCTATGATAGATCTGATGATAAACCATTTAGACGTTGCACGCAACGTCTCTACAGGTGAAAACCGTGATTATTTCAAATATTTGTCTAGCCAGTTATAGAATCTCCTCTGCCAGAGAACACCGTTCTGCGGCTTCAGCACCCAGTGGTTCTCGTCAGGGAAATACAGGAATTCGGCGTCGAGGCCGCGCAGGATGGCGGCGTTGTAGGCCTGCATGCCCTGCGTGAAGCAGATGCGGTAGTCGAGGCCGCCATGGATGACGAGGATGGGTGCGGTCCATTTGTCGACGAAGAGGTGGGGCGAGTTGGCGTAGGTCTTGCGCACGGTGGGGTTGTTCCAGTCCCAGAAGGGGCCGCCGAGGTCCCAGTTGACGAACCACATCTCCTCGGTCTCGAGGTATTGTGCCTCCAGGTTGAACATGCCGTCGTGGGCGATGAGGGCCTTGAAGCGGCCTTCGTGGTGACCCGCCAGCCAGTACACACTGAAGCCGCCGAAGCTGGCACCCACGGCGCCGAGGCGGTTCTCGTCAATGTAAGGCTCCTTGCTGACCTCGTCGATGGCGCTCAGATAGTCTTTCATGCATTGTCCACCGTAGTCGCCGCTGATCTCCTCAAGCCATTCCTGACCGAAGCCCGGCAGACCTCTGCGGTTGGGGGCGACGATGATATAGTCGTTGGCCGCCATCATCTGGAAGTTCCAGCGGTACGACCAGAACTGGCTCACGGTGCTCTGCGGTCCGCCCTCGCAGTAGAGCAGGGCAGGGTATTGCTTGTTGGCGTCGAAGTGAGGCGGATAGATGACCCACACGAGCATGTCCTTGCCGTCGGTGGTCTTCACCCAGCGTTCTTTCACCTCACCCATGGTGAGTTGGTCGAAGATCTTGTCGTTGATGTGGGTGATTTGCTCGGCCTCTCCAGTGGTGGGGCTTACCGCAAACAGCTCCGTCGGGTGGCTCATCGACTGGCGGCCTGCAATCAGTTTGTCGCCGTTGAAGTGTACCGACACGTAGTTGTGCTTGCCAGAGGTCAATTTCAAGATGTCGCCGCTCTCGAGGTCGAGCGCGTAAAGCTGGTCGGTGGCGTAGGTGTCGCTGATGAAGAAGAGGATCTTGCTGTCGTCGGCCCAGCTGAAGCCTGTACAGCATTGGTCGAACTTGGCCGAATAGTCGGTCTTTTCGCCGGTCTCGAGGTCCATGACGAAGAGGCGTTGTTTGTCGCTCTCATAGCCATCGCGTTCCATGCTCTCCCAAGCCATGTATTTGCCGTCGGGCGAGATGACGGGGTTGAGGTCGTAGCCCATCATGCCTTCGGTGAGGTTCTTGCACTCGCCGCTCTGGATGATGTATTGGTAGATGTCGGTGTTGGTGGAGAGGGCGTAGTCTTTACCGATCTTTTTGCGGCAGCAGTAGACGAAGCTCTTGCCGTCGGGCAGCCACTGCACTTGCTCCATGCCGCCGAAGGGACGCACGGGGGCTTCCCATTCCTCGCCGGCCATGGCGTCGAAGGCGTTCTCAATCTTACCGTTAGTGAAGTTACCCACGAAGAGGTGTCCGTAGGTGTCGACCCATTGGTCCCAATGGCGGTACATCAGGTCGTGGTTGATGCGGCCTGAGGATTTGTCGAGGTCGGGATAGATGTCGGCCACGGTCTCTTTCAGCTTCACTTCCTTGGTGAAGAGCACCTGCTGGCAGTCGGGCGAGTAGAGGAAACCGTTGATGTCGTCGGCCTCGTTGGAGACGCACTGGCGGCCTGTGCCGTCGGGGTTGATTTCCCAGAGCTGCATCACGCCGTCGTCGTTAGGGCAGAGGAAGCCGATCTTCTTGCCGTCGGGGCGCCATTGCGGGCTATATTCGCTTTGGTTGGAGTCGGAAAGGACGCGGTTGTCGCTGCCGTCGGCGTTCATGATATACAAAGTGGAGCCGCTGCGGTTCTCCGGCACACTGTAGTAGGTCACGTTGTAGACAATCTGTGAATGGTCAGGCGAGATGCTGTATTCGCCGATGCGGCCCATGCTCCACAGCACTTCGGGTGTCATGATGTCGGACTGCAGGGTGACTTCGGTCGGGCCGATTTTGTCTTTGCCTTTCGGCTCGGTCTCAGGTTTTTGTGTGTTGCACGATACGATTGAACAGGTGATCATGGCTAACAGGAAAAGTTTGGTTTTTCTCATATTTTTGAATTTTTGAAATTTGTTTTCGCAAAGGATTTTGAAGCCGTAAAAATAGGGAATTTTGCGATACATGGTGCGGATGGGTGGCTTTTTTTATGCTGCGGTGTTTTCCTGTCGCCCCTACGGGGCTTAATTCGGAATTGGATTTGTTTGTCGGCAGGGGTTCCATTGCATTTCACCGCCTGCCTATTTATCCCGTCACCCCTACGGGGTTCCGCTGCGCTCTTGCGCAGTCCCGTAGGGACGAAGGATGAATAGGCAGGCGGTTTCAACCCCTGCCGAAATAAAAACGATAATACCAATTAGAGCTCCAGCGGGGCGAAAAAAAATGCAATAATTTGTTTTGTCATTCAAGGAATTTTGATATTTTTGCACCATAAACAAACTGAAGTCGAAGAATAGATTAAACAAAAATTAAAGTAAACTATAGTTAAATAATTTATAATCAAAGCATTTAGACAAATTTTTTCTCTTCGGAAATTGGCGTTTACGAGAGAATGCACGGTAATTTGAATAGATGCTCGCGCGATGGCGTGAGCTGAATCATTTTCTGTGTGCATTAGGTTACGCCAATACCTCGAAGAGCGGGAAACGATAAAGTTCACGCTTTTTTTGTCTGATGCTGGATAGAATAATAGAAAGTTTAATCCCAGAAAATATATCAATATGAAAAAAGTAATGAAGGCAGTAGCAGCCATAATGCTATTTGGAACTATGCTTTACATGGGTGGATGTAACGAACCGGAACCTATTGTCACACCTTTCACTGTTAGCGGAAGCAACGGAGGACATGACTATGTTGACCTTGGCCTACCGAGTGGAACATTGTGGGCCACCTGTAATATAGGTGCGGATACACCCGAAGGTTACGGTAACTATTTTGCATGGGGCGATACCAATCCAAAAACCACCTACAATTGGAGTACATACCAGTATTGTATGGGCGATGAACCTCTTTTTACCAAATACTGCACTGTTTCTATGTATGGTTACAATGGTTTAGTTGACAGTTTAAAGGTGTTGCAGCCAATTGATGATGCGGCCTTGGTGAAGTGGGGAACAGGTTGGCATATACCAACTATGGAACAATGGAAAGAATTGCGCGAAAACACAACTGGCACTTGGACGGTTCAGAATGGAGTGAACGGATTTCTTATTACTGCAAGTAATGGAGGTCGACTCTTCCTTCCTGCTGCTGGTTATCGCAAGGATGACAATCTTATGGGTGTGGGTACTGATGGTATTTATTGGTCGAGTTCGCTTTATGTTGGCATTCCCGATGGCGCGTATGACTTTGGCTTCACATCGAGCAATAACTTTGTGAATCTTTATTACCGTTATCAAGGCCAATCTGTCCGCCCCGTCTTTTCCGCGAAATAATACGTATCAAGGAATTATGTTATTTTTGCGCCATAAACAAACGGAATAATTACATAGCTAATCAATATGAAAAAAGTAATGAAGGCAGTAGCAGCCTTAATGCTAATGATTATCGCGGTTTGCACCGTTGGATGTGTAAAAGATTCGGGCAATAGCTCATACTACGGACACGAGTGTGTTGACCTTGGCTTGCCAAGTGGTACGCTGTGGGCCACTTGCAACGTGGGTGCCGACAAGCCCGAAGGTTACGGCAACTACTTTGCTTGGGGCGAGATTCAGCCTAAGGAGACATACAATTGGAGCAACTACAAGTATAGCATTGGTGACGGTGTCTGGATTCCTAATCCTGGTGTTTGGGAGGATCTTTATCTCACCAAGTATTGTACCCTATCTAGTTTAGGCAATAACGGTTTCACCGATAATCAGACTACCCTGTTTCCCGAGGATGATGCGGCTGAAGCCAACTGGAGTAGAGGCTGGCGCATGCCTACAAGGGAAGATTGGCAGGAGTTGCTCGACAACACGACTAACACTTGGACGACACAGGACGGCGTGAACGGCAGACTGTTTACCGCAGCGAACGGAAAGAGTCTCTTCCTGCCTGCCGCTGGCTCCTGCGTGGGTGATGAGAGTGCTAGCGGCCACTACTGGTCGATGTCACTCAATGCCGGTTACCCACACTATGCAATGGGTCTCTATTTCGTTTCGGACGACTGTGTCCTAATCGACGAATGCCGCCGCGATGGATTCTCAGTCCGCCCCGTACATTCCGTGAACGTCAAATAATCTTTATTTGTGCGCCAAAATCACTTTTTTCAACAAATCTTTTGCCATTTCCCTGAAATCCACTACCTTTGCGCCCTCAAATCTTGAATCCTATATTTAGTATGGGATGAAATATTGAAATCTTGAAATTTTGAAATCATTAAATCTATAGAACTATGTTAAGTCAAGATGTTAAGATTGGAAGCGCCGTCCGTTTGGATGGAAAGATTTATTTCTGCATTGACTTCCAACATGTTAAGCCTGGCAAGGGCAACACTATCATGCGTATCAAACTGAAGGATGTGCTGAGCGGCAATGTTTTGGAAAAGCGTTTCGACATCGGCGTGAAGCTCGAGGATGTCCGCGTTGAGCACCGTCCCTATCAGTACCTTTACAAAGAAGGTGAAGACTATATCTTCATGCACACCGAGACCTACGAACAGATCCCGATCGCCGGCGACAACATCACGGGCGTGAAGTTCATGAAGGAAAACGATGTGGTTGACGTCGTCGTCGACGCCAGCACCGAGACCATCCTCTTCGCCGAGATGCCGGTGAAGACCGTCCTCCAAGTGACCTACACCGAGCCTGGTGAGAAGGGCAACACCGCCACCAACGCTCTGAAGGAAGCCACCGTCGAGACCGGCGCCATGGTCCGCGTGCCACTGTTCATCAACACCGACGACCTGATCCGCGTCGACACCCGCACCGGTGAATACTGCGAGCGCGTGAAGGCTTAATGTTTTTGCCCATGTCATTCCCTTGGGAATCTATGGGCAAAAACTGATAAAATTGCGCAGAGTCCTTGACTTTGCGCTTTTTTTGTATCTTTGCGCTTCATTCTCTAAATTTGTTTCGATGAAAATCAAAAAGACTACCCTTAAAACTATAGCGGAACTCATTGGCGCCAAATATGTCGGCCCAGCTAACTTCCCCATCACGGGCCTGAACGAAATCCACAAGGTGGAGGCGGGTGACATCACCTTCGTCGACCACCCGAAATACTATGCCAAAGCCCTTAACTCGGCCGCCACGGTGGTCCTTATTAATAAGGAAGTGGTCTGCCCCGAAGGCAAGGCCCTGCTGCTTCACGACGATCCTTTCGATGCCTTCCTGCGCCTCATGCGACATTTCCGTCCCTACGAGCCGCAGACGCAACCCATCAGCGACAGCGCCGAGATAGGGGAGGGCACGCTCGTCATGCCAGGCAGCTTCGTGGGGCACCATACCGTCATCGGCAAGAACTGCCTCATCCATCCCAATGTGACCATCTACGACCACTGCGTGATTGGCGACAACGTCATCATCCACTCGGGCAGCGTCATCGGGGCCGACGGCTACTACTTCCAACGTCGTAACGAAGGCTTCAAGAAGTTTGAGTCCTTCGGGCGCGTGGTCATCGCCGACGACGTGGAGATCGGTGCCTTGTGCAGCATTGACCGCGGTGTCACCTCCGATACCATCATCGAGAGCGGTACCAAGCTCGACAACCACTGCCAGATCGGCCATGACAGCTACATCGGCCACAACTGCCTCATCGGTGCCCATGCCGCCATCGCTGGCGTGACGCGCATCGAGGACGACGTCATCCTCTGGGGCCGTGTCTGCGTCAACAAGGACTTGGTCATCGGTACGGGTGCTGTGGTGCTGGCCACTTCTGCCGTCGACAAGAACATCGAGCCGGGCAAGGCTGTCTTCGGCGTGCCGGCCCAAGAGGTGCGCAAACAATGGCGCGAACAAGCCGCCCTGCGTCAATTGCCTGATTTCCTGAAAGAATACTATAAAACCCATCAATCTTAACAATGACTTATGACTATGACTATGACCACTTTAATAACAAGGTAAAAGCGGTCATGGTCATCGTCACTAGTCATAGTCAAAAAATCAAATCAACTATGAAAAAAATAACACTACTCTTGGCTGTCCTCCTCGCGGGCATGACGGCTTTCGCGCAGGATATGAAGACCTACCAGTATGCCGAGCGCGACACACTGCAGCTTTATCTTGATTTTTATTCGCCGGCCCAAGTGCACGACAGCACCATCTGTGTGGTCTATGTCTTCGGCGGCGGCTTCATCCGTGGCAATCGCGACGGCGAGTTTGAGAAAGGCTATTTCAAGCAGTTGGTCGACGAAGGCTTTCAAGTGGCCGCCATCGACTATCGCTTGGGCCTCAAAGGCGCGAAAAACCTCAGCATTTTCCATAGCGAGCCTCTTGAGATCGCCATCAATTGGGCAACCGAGGATGCCATCACGGCCATCGCCTATCTGCTGGACCATGCGGCCGAGCTGAAGGTAAACAAGGACTATATCATGATGGTAGGCTCCAGCGCGGGCGCCATCACCTCCTTGCAGGTGGATTATGCGCTCTGCAACGGCTTCCTGAACTACGACATCCTTCCCGAGGACTTCCGTTTGGCTGGCGTGGTGAGTTATGCCGGTGCCATCTTCTCGCACGAGGGTAAGGTGCAATACCGCAACCACGCGCCTGCTCCGACGATGATGTTCCACGGCATGTTGGACCGCTTGGTGCCTTACGACAATATCAGTTTTTTCAGCATCGGTTTCTATGGCACGGTGGCTCTGATGGAGCGTTTCAAGAAGTTTGACTATCCCTATTTCGTCCGTCGTTTCGAGGGCTATGGCCATAGCGTGGCTATGGGCGGCCCTTTCACTGTCGACGACTTGCTTTGGTTCTGCCGCCATTATATTTACAACAAAGAGAAACTCCAGGTGGACGGCACCTATAAGAACCTTGATCCGGCCGCGATGCCGCCCTTCGATTTGTATAAGCCAAGCGATTTGTATAAATAGTTTGAGACTACGGGACTGCGGGACTACGGGACAATGACTTGTGACTATGACAATGACCACTTCAACCAAGGGCTGAAATTTCAGCATTCCCGTGAAAACGGTCATGGTCATAGTCGATGGTCATGGTCAAAAAGTCACGAAGTCCCGTGTCCCGAAGTCAAATGATAATGCGTTTTGAACAATTATTTAACCACAAACTAATAAAATGAAAAAACTGATGATTTGCATTGGAATGGCTGCCGTTTTGGTGGGCTGCGCCCCGAAACAGGAGGAAGTCACCGAACAGCCTCAGCTGAAAGAAGAATTCAAGTACCTGGTGGACGAGTTCGCCGACTTGAGGATTATGCGTTACCAAATCCCCGATTGGGACCAGCTGACGCTGCAACAGAAGAGCTACATCTACTATCTCGGCGAGGCGGCCAAATGTGGTCGCGACATCCTTGCCGACCAGAACTTCAAGTACAACCTCACGATTCGTAAGACCATCGAGGCGGTGCTGAACTCCTATCAAGGCGACCGCGAGAGCGCTGACTTCCAGAATTTTGTGGTCTATGCCAAGCGTGTGTTCTTCAGCAACGGCATCCATCACCACTATGCTGAGGACAAGTTCTTCCCCGAAGTCAGCGAGGCCTATTTCGCCGACTTGATCAAGGGTAGCGATGCCAGCCTGCTCCCCCTCAACGAGGACGAGACGGTGGACGACTTCATCGCCTTCCTGACGCCCGTGGTCTTCGACAGGGAACTGTACAAGGTGCGCCGCAGCAGCGAGGACGACATCATCGCCAACTCGGCCGTCAACTTCTATGAAGGCGACATTCGCAAGGCCGATGTAGAAGCCTTCTACGACAAGATGCGCGTGCCTAACGATGCTACCCCGATTTCCTATGGCTTGAACTCCAAGCTGGTGAAGAAAGACGGCAAGATCTATGAAGATGTATACAAAGCCGACGGCCTGTATGGCGAGGCCATCACGGCCATCATCGGCTGGCTGCAGAAAGCCAACGAGGTGGCAGAGAACGACATCCAGCGCGACTACACCCAGAAACTCATCGACTACTACACCACGGGTGACCTGAAGACCTGGGACGCTTACAACATAGCTTGGGTGCAGGACTCCGTCTCCCACATCGACTTCGTCAATGGTTTCATTGAGGACTATGGCGACCCGATGGGCATGAAGGCCACTTGGGAAGCTATCGTCGACTACAAGGACTTGGAGGCCACCAAGCGCTCCAACACCATCGGCGAGAACGCCCAGTGGTTTGAGGACCATTCGCCCGTCGACCCGCGCTTCAAGAAAGAGGAATGCAAGGGCGTTTCGGCCAAGAGCATCATCGTCACCACCTTGGGCGGCGACTGCTTCCCCTCGCCCCCGATTGGCATCAACCTGCCCAACGCCGACTGGATCCGCAAGGACTATGGCTCCAAGTCGGTGACCATCACCAACCTGATGGAGGCCTACGACAAGGCTGCCGACGAATGTCCGAGGAGTGCCTTGGCTGAGTTCGCCTACACGCAGGACGAAGTCGACCTCTGCAAGAAATACGGCTCCGATGCCGATGTGGTGCACACCAACCTGCACGAGTGCTTGGGCCATGGCTCAGGCAAGCTGCTGCCTGGCACGCAGCCTGGTGCCTTGAAAGAGTTCAGCTCGACGCTTGAAGAAGCCCGCGCTGACCTCTTCGGCCTGTATTATCTGGCCGACCCGAAGATGGTGGAGCTGGGCGTGATGCCCGATGCCGAGGCTTATAAGTCGGAATACTGCTCGTATATCCGCAACGGCATGATGTCGCAGCTGGCCCGCGTGGAGTTAGGCAAAGACGTCACCGAGTCGCACATGCAGAACCGCAAGCTCATCTCCGAGTGGTGCTATGAGAAGGGTAAGGATGCCAACGTCATCGAGAAGAAGGTGGAGAACGGCAAGACCTACTTCGTCATTAACGACTTTGAGGCCTTGCGTGGCTTGTTTGGCGAGCTGCTGGCCGAGGTGCAACGCATCAAGAGCGAAGGCGACTATGCCGCAGGCAAGGCTCTGGTGGAGCAATACGCCGTGAAGGTCGACCCCGAGCTGCACAAGGAAGTCCTGGAGCGTTACAACGCCTTGGGCCTGAAGCCTTACGGTGGCTTCATCAACCCCGAAATCGTCCCTGTCATGGAAAACGGCAAGGTGGTCGACTACAAGGTTGAGTATCCTTCCGATTTTGTGGCGCAGCATTTGAAATACGGCAAGGAATACAGCTTCCTGAAGGCCTCGCATTGAGTGCAGGTGCCATAATAGAAAAAAGAGGATATGCCTGCTATTGGCACATCCTCTTTCCGTTGATTATGCACTTTAATTTTGAAAACTTACTTAGTATAAATGTTTTTTTGTACTTTTGCACCACTAATAAGGAAAGAAAACAATTTACTAATTTAAAAAACTCACAATTATGAAGTATTTAGCAAGATTTGCAGCTATTGTGTGCTGTGTTACATTGTTTCTCGGCATGAGTTCATGCAAAAAGGATCCCGTTTCCACTCCGAAGGAATACTTGTATACTATTCAAGGTGAAATCAAAGATGTCAATTCACTGATTGATCCTTCCACGGGTCAAATTCTCCCTGGTACAGCCAGTGAGGTGAGAACGAAACTGGAAAATGCCATTAATCAACTGACGGGTTTAGAGTATAATCAATGGACGACCAAAGATATCGAAGCCAGTACGGTAAAGGCTGCTACTGATGAGGCTATCAGACCGTATATGTATAATACTGATATCGTTGTCAATGCCCAGATTGTCAAGACGACCCTTGATAAAGACACCAATAAGACCACGGAATTCACCATCGCCGTATATGAAATCAATACGGGTCATTGATAAAAATCAACATTTTCATTAATCAACATTTTCTTTCCTGATGAAAAAGCCCGCCAGTTAACTGGCGGGCTTTTTCATCGTATAGTGCAAGGTCTTATCTCTTTACAGCCTTATTGGCAGGAGACCTCTTGACTGCACTCTGCTTGGCCGTGGCCTGTGCGCCCAGCCCAGTCCAGCGTGGGCGTTCCCACTTTCATAGGTCTACACTCACGCCTCTATTCGTCATCGCGGGCGAAGACCCCGCGATCTCCTATGTGGCAAGGGAATAGGATGGTTACTAATAAGCGCTTCAGACGATTTCCTTATACAACGCCAGCCCCTTAGCCGTCAGCAGGTATTTCTGCCTGGGATGGCGGGGCTTGTCGGGGAAAAGAAGACGGACGAAGCCTTCTTGTATGGCTGGGTTAAGATGATAATCCAGGAAATTTTTCCGGTCTTTCAGCCTTTGCGGCGGTTTTTGTTTTCCGCATAACGGGAAAAAGCGTACCTTTGCAGCCATTTTAGATAAAGCGACTTTGACAGTAGTAATGAAAAATATTGTCTCTTTTTTTCTGGCTTCGATATGTCTGCTATTAAGTTTCCCTCTTTTTGGCAATGATAGCACACCTGACTCTATCAAGGAAACCATGGCTGACACCCTCCGTTTTCAAATTCAAGAGACGCCGGCTTTTCAGGATTTCGGGAACAAACGCTATCGGGACTCCTTGTTTGGGGTGGAGAAAATCAGCGACATCTGTTACGCCCATTCCCCTGGCTTTTGGTCGGAGATAGACGACAATACCCCTGCCATGGGCAAGATCCTCCATGTGGTTGATGTCAGAAGAACAGTCCCGTTAGACCTCTGTCTTGACATTTACAGGCCGCAAAACGATACTCTAGAAAAGCGTCCCATGGTGATGCTGATTTACGGTGGCGCATATTATTTCGGGTCGAAAGACGATATAAAAATCACCACTTGGTGTCGGCACTTCGCTTCGTTAGGTTATGTGGTGGTTTCCATCGACCACAGGTTAGGCTTCTTTCCTGGTAAGGTCGGTTTCGAGCGGGCGGCTTACCGTGCGGTGCAGGATGCCCATGCTGCCATGCGCTTTTTGGTCTCACATCAGGAAGACTATGGCATCGACACCTCCATGATCTTTGTGGGTGGCTCCAGCTCTGGCGCCGTCACCGCACTCAACCTCGCCTTCATGCCCAAAGAAATCCGTCCTGATTACTCTCGGAAAGGCTTTTTACGTCCTGACCTCGGCGGCCTCGACACTTGCGGTAATGCCATCCGAGCCAAATTCCGCATCCGGGGCGTCGTTGATATGTGGGGAGCCATGCCCGACACCTCCTATCTCTATGGGCACGACATTCCTATACTGGCCTTCCATGGCGATGCCGATGACGTTATGCCATACGGCCATGACCGTCCCTTTAGCCTTGCCAAACCAGTTAACAGGCTGGCGGCCGACCCGATGTTCGGCGCATCGTGCATTGTCGACCGCGCCCTCAAACTGGGACATCAAGCCCGTCTGGTCACTTTTGAAGGCTACAAACACATGCCACACGTGGACCCAAAAACTAAAGTCATTAACGACAATTTTTACCTCGTCCGTGACACGATGGCGGAGTTTTTCCATGACATTATCGTGCCACAAAAACCCGAAATCGACGGAGAAGACGGTCATTATTTTGTGACGCCTAACCCTTTGAAGGCCAGTTGGCTGGTTGAAGGGGGTGTCATCCTCTCTACTGAAAACAATACCGTTGAAGTAGCATGGGACAAGGATGCGCCCAAACATAGCCTTACCGTATCGGTCCTGTTGCCATACGGCGTTGGAATTACTGAAACAAAGGAATTCCAATGAAAGAACGTGATTCGCCTTTGAGGACAATCAAAAAAGTCGTATCTTTGCAAACTTTTTAAGATAAGACCTTTTTATGAAGATTCTCTTCGTCATTGACATTATAGATACCCACAACAACGGAACAAGCATCTCGGCACAGCGTTTTGCCAAGGAACTGAGGCAGCGTGGACATGAAGTGCGAGTATTATGTGCTAACCCGCAGGAGACGGATGAGAAAGGTGTGGCATTGCCCGTGGAGGTGACTGGGAAATACAGTGTACCGGAATTTATAGTACCTTTGTTTGACTCGATAATCAAGAAACATGGTTTCGCATACGGTGATTTTCTGCCTAGGTCAAGACCTATTATCCATGAGGCGGTAGAATGGGCAGATGTTGTGCATACTTTTTTCCCATTCCCGCTTGAAATAGTGGCAAGCAGTTATGCGGCAAAGATTGGTAAACCAAACACGTCGGCATTCCATGTCCAGCCCGAAAACATAACATCATCATTGGGTTTTGGGAAAGTGCAATGGATACAAAATTTGACTTACCGAATTTTCCGAGGCTTGCATTACTACAAGTTCCGCCATGTGCATGTGCCGTCTGCTTTTATGGGGCGTATGATTGAAGAGAGAAACTACAAGGCGAAGATTCATGTCATCAGCAACGGCATACAGGATGTGTTTATGGAGGTTGGGGAAAACAAGATGGTCAACGGCAGGCCGCCCAAGTTGCCGGAATACCAGGAGAAAATTGTGATTATGATGGTAGGGCGCCTCGCGAAGGAAAAACGACAAGATGTCATCATCAATGCCGTGCAATACTCAAAATATGCCGACAAAATACAGTTGGTTTTTGCTGGAAAGGGGCCGGAATATGAAAAAGATTTGAAACTGAGCGAAAAGCTGGCCAATCCACCGCAGTTTGTGTATGTCAAACAGGATGAATTGATCAAATTGCTTCTCCAGTGCGACTTGTACGTACATGCCAGCGACATGGAGAGCGAGGCTATCTCTTGCATTGAGGCATTCGCCACGGGTCTGGTGCCTGTCATCGCCAACAGCGAACTCTCAGCCACACGACAGTTTGCGTTGGATGATCGATCGCTGTTCCTGCCGGGTAACCCTAAAGACCTTGCCCGTGCCATCGACTATTGGCTTGACAACCCGAAAGAGCGTGAAGACATGGAGAAAACTTACGTCAAGGCTGCTAAGAAGTATAGTCTGGCTAATTCTGTGCGCTTGTTTGAGGAAATGCTGAACGAGGAAATTGAGGATCAGAAAACACTATCCAGTAAAGACAAGTCGTGAGCAGGAAGCGTCTAATTTGGAAAAGAACCCGTATCGTTATAGGTGCCATTTTGGGAATCGTGCTGTTACTGCTGATTGCCGTAACGATCGTTTTGGTGACGCCCAAAGCCCGCACGGCTGTCCTGCAAAAGTGTGTGGCAGAAATCAACGAGCGGACCGACCTGGATGTGGATCTGGGACGGCTCTATCTTTCTCCTTTCCATCATTCTCCGATGATGCTCTATCGTGCCTACAAGGGCAAAGAAGACCTGCCGCTTCACATAGAAATAGACAGTCTCTATATCGGTCATCGCGGTCATGACACGTTGCTCTATGTGCATGGCTTGCGTTTGCAAGGTTGTATGAAAAAGCCTGAGAATGGTGAGCCAAAGGATGATTTCTTGGCTCGCACCATCGTGGTTGATCAACTGTTATTGGACCAAGCGACTGTCCATTCCGACACGCTGATTGACGCGGTAGGTATCGACGCTCTTTTAGGGCATCTGGATGTAAAAAGCCCAGGACTCAACATCGCAAAAGGGGAGTATCCGCTGCACGGCTTGGAGTTGGCGGATGCGTATATAGGTATCGAACTGTGTAACACCGAGACCAAAGACGAGGACACCATCTCCACATCTACCCCGATGGCATTCGAGGTGCCGGACGGTGAATTGCGCAATGTACAGTTCGTGCTCAACCCGATGGGACTGGAAATACGTGCCGGCTCCCTGTCCACGAATGTGTTGGCGGACGTGGGGGATAACCTCTATGATGTACGTCGCCTGAATATCGGGAATGCTTCGCTTACCCGCAAATCACTGTACTTGCCTTTTGACACAATCTATGGAGATGCGCTGGTAGATCTGGACACCGGTTTAATTAATTCTAACGGATTACATGCGCACTCCGACGAATTTGGAGCAAAAGCGGACCTGATGGCCACGACCCTAAATCTGGAGACGATGCGGGTGGACTTGGCAGGCGATGCGGACTATCGCGGCAGCAAGGCCAACTTGAGAGGATTCTATGATATTGATGATGAGGCGTATGATATGCTGGTGAATGTTGAGCAAGTTGACATAAGCCCATTCCTCAAAGACCGTCACCACGTGGAAATCGCAGGCGAAATACATGCTCAGGGCAAAGGAATAGACCTTGATTCCCCCGAGATGAAGTGCAAAGTGGCCATGAACCTGACCGATGGCATCTATGATGACATTAATGTATCCGGCCTAAAGCTTGACGCCGAACTGGCCAATAAGGCAGTGGCCGGAAAACTGCATTTGCCAGTTACGATGACAGACAGCGACATTCGGCTGAAAGCGGAGACGGAACATCAATTTCGAGCTTCAGACTTCTTGACACCGAAGCGGATGAACGTGGACTACCATACGCAGATGAAGCATGTGGTGGCACACGTGGCGGGAGAGGATTTTGATGTCGACTATCTGAACCTTGACTTCACTACGAATACCGCCACATCGTTGAAAATGGCCACCCAGGGACTTACCATCGATGCACAAAGTCCGATGCATGTGCTCCGGCTGGTGGACGATGTGCAACCATTGCTGGGGATCGTCACAGATACGGCATTTGTGCAGTCCATCGTCTCGTTACAAGATCTGACAATGCTGGACATGCTCCGACGACTTATTCCAAACATGCAGGCGGAAATACAGCTGACGAAAGGAAGTCCTGTTCAGGCTATCATCGAGAGGGTGGGGGTGGACATCAATGAAGTGACGATGTCGCTGAAATCTGATGCTTTCCAATCGGATTTGGCTTTGAATGCTTCCATCCCGTGTATTAACCACACGGACGACGATAGTACGGGACTGCGCCTACCTGCTGCTACGGCGGTGATACGAGTAAACATGACGGAAGGCAAGACCACCGCCTCACTCACTGCCAATACCAATATTACCGATGGCGTGATGAGTGTGGATAAGTTACGTACCGATGCTACGCTGCAACTTAACCTTGAACGGAACAGACGCGAGTTGAGCGGAACGGGGCATCTTGCGTTAGACGGCCTCATATACGATGGAATGGAACTTGGAGACCGAACGGCAGACATCCTGATATCGCCATCGAAGCAGTATGAGAATGCCATCCAGGCAGATGTGCGGTTGGACGACATCCCGCTTGAGCTGGTAAGCAGCATTATTCAAAGGGATGACCTCGACTTGAACGGTATCGTGCGGGCTAAGGCTACCGCAGACGGTCTGCCTGCCCAATTGGACCTCTCCGCCGAAGTGTGGCCTATAGATGTAAGCGTCAAATACAAACCCTACGACGTGAAGTTGAATCTGGGGGAAACGCCTATCGTGATGGTACACAACAATGTGGAATTAAACGATGTGCGCATCTATAGTGCCGATAGCTCCTATCTGGCTCTGAACGGTGGGATGGACCTCAATACGATGCGTCTGGACGTCGGTCTGGCTGCCGACAGTTTCTCTCCGGCAAAACTGGAGCCGAATGGACCTATCCCTGTCCATGGCAATTTGGCAACCGACATCCGCGGACGGGTGGCCGGACCGCTGGACAGCATCCATGCCAATGTGGATGTCACCATCCTGCACACCACCGATTTAACCTATCCGATTGATAAAAAGAATCTGGCGCAAGTCAAACCACACGGCACGGTCAATGTACAATATAACACCACTGACGGCGAACTTAACTTAGGCGGAAGGATCCATGTGGACGAAGGATTGGTTCGCTATTCGCCCAAGTTATATCCCATGATACCTTTCCAGGTGGATTCGGGAAGCTACGTTGCTTTCAACGGTCCCATAGGCCAGACCATGCTGCACCTTTCTGCTTCGCAACAGGTGAAAGCTGATGTGCAATCGACGGACGAAGAAACACGCCGTGTAACCTTCAACACAGGCGTGCGCGTAAATGGCATCCTCGATTCGATAGATATTAACACCATAGGTTTCTTCCTCGAAGCACCGGACGACGAGACCATCACGCGCGAACTCGCCTCTTTGGATGAGGACACGCGCGAAGGTTTAGCAGCAGCATTGCTGGCTACTGGAATGTATATGGGCGAAAGCAATGAGGCTGCGCAAAAGAGTGGTTATGCCCTGAACAGCATTATTAACAGCCGTATCAATGCGGTTATGGCAAATTCCAAGATAGGAAAATTTGTGGATGTGGATATCAGCAGCGGAGAAACCGAGCATGCGTCCGGCAAGACCAGTGACATGAACATCGCCATCAGCAAAACCCTGTTCGATGACAGGCTGCGCATCACGGTCGGTTCCACCATCACCGACAATCCCGAGGTCAACAAAGCCAACGGATTGCTCAGCCTTATATCCGCAGACTATAAACTGACCAAGTCCGGGAATGTTTTCTTACGCGCGTTCTCACAGCGCGATTATGAGAACATCCTGGAAGGCGAACTCACCAAGTCCGGTATTGGTGTGGGTGCCACAAGGCAATGGAAGCGCAATCACTTCATGAAGTCCTTGGGCGATTCCATCACGCGAACCTACAACCTCATGGCGGATGCAGACATCACCTACCGTTCCAACAACAGCCTCGGACCTAACCTCACCCTCGCTCATTCGACAAAGAACCTCTTTGGACGCGGAGAGACCTTCACGGTTAAGGGCTATGGGGCATACTATGGGGCGCTCAGTAACCGTACTCCGGGAGACCCGAAAAAAACCGATACTTACAAGTATGGTGTTGATGCCGCCCTCATCTTCCCGTATCTGCACTGGGTGGGAGACAACCACCCCGAGGGCGATACTCGCTACCGAATAGGATACAAGTACGAGAACATAGCTGGTGGATACGGTGTCCACAAGCTCTCCGGAGCCTTCTCGTATTTCATCCGCACGTCGAATTATATCACGCATGTCTTCACACCTGCTTCGCTTTCTATAATCAGAGTGAAGGCCGAGTCGGAAGAGTTGGCCCATGAGGCGGCTGAGCATCCGGAACTCCTTAAAGTGCTTGCCGGAAACGAGTTTGTTCCCTCCATCGGCTATGGGATCACCTATAGTGACTACCGAACCAAACGGGCAGTCAACACCATGGCTGACTTTGAAATCAAAGATGCCGGTAACTTAGTTAACACCGTCTATTACCTCTTGGGACACCCGTGGAATGAGATAGACAAACCGATAGCCGGCATCCCCTATAACCAGTTCGTCAAATTGACGGCCGAACTGTGGAACAGGTTCAACTTGACTGACCGGGTATGCATCGCAACACGTCTTTTTGCAGGCGCCAACCTACCGCTGGGTAACTCCGACTCTGCTCCGCTTTCCGAATCCTTCTATGCCGGTGGTCCCAACAGCCTGCGGGCTGCCGCCCCCTACGCCTTCGGACCAGGTAATTATCATAGTGTCAAATATAACCAGAATTTCTTCCATGCTGGTGATGTCAAACTCGAAGCCAATTTGGAACTGCGCTTCCCCGTCGTTTGGAAAATCAATGGTGCCGTTTTCGTCGATGCCGGCAACGTATGGAACTGGCGTAACACCCGCGACCTCATCAGCAGCGAAGATTATGAGCTTCTTCTTGAGGCTTTTGGTTTAACTGAAGATTTGTGGGATGGAATTATCGGTAATCCGTATCTTGCGAAGCAGATAGCCTTGGGTACTGGTGCCGGACTTCGCCTTGACATCGATGGTCTCGTCGTCCGCTTAGACTTAGGTGTAGGTATCCACGCTCCTTTCCAGACATACAAATATGACAAGGATCACAATCCTGATTATTCACGACCCATCACCACCTATTACAATATGCCTTCCGTCCTTGATGGCCTACGCCTCAACTTCAGCATAGGTTATCCGTTCTGATGCCCGGAATTACAAAGAGTCTGACCGTCGCATAGTTTTGACTTTGCGGCGGTTTTTCTTTGTGTGTATTTTGGATTTTCATATTTTTGTTGCCTAAATCGAACTGATTTTTCCGAATCGGAATGAAAAAGGCCCTGAAAATAACCGGCATCACTTTGGCCATCATTGTTGGACTCGTGCTCATCGCTGCGGGCATCGCTTTGGCTGTGATTACCTCGTCGGGGCGACTGACCAAGATCCTGAAGCATTATGCGCCTCAGGTCGTCAATTGCCAGACGGAATTGGGCAATGCCAATCTGACTTTGGTCAAGACCTTTCCCAATGTCGGTTTGGACATTGAGCATGTGGCCCTCATCAATCCGATGGAAGGCTCGCCTTCCGATACCTTGGCTAATATAGATGAGGTGACCGTAGTGTTGGATATCAAAAAGCTGCTGAAAGACAAAAGGATAGAGGTCAGCCAATGTTTCCTTGAACGTGCATTTGTCAATATTTACACCAATGCGGCGGGCGACTGCAACCTCAATGTCTTCAATACTAAGGAAGTCACCGACACCACCAGCGCTACTTTTGATTATCTTGTCGATCTTCAAGAGATTAGCCTAAAAAACTCGACCGTGTTTTTTACTGACGAGCGTGATGCATTGACGATACAAGTCAAAGGCTTCGACATGGACTTGAATGGCAATTATCAGGAGAACGACATCCATGCGGAGCTGAAGATGAGGATGGATGATCTTTATATCTTGAACTACGCTGCTCCATTCGAACTGACAAACGTCAACCTCTGCTTTAATGGCGACCTCAAGCAGTTTGACCAAATCGAAGGCGTATTGTCAGCGGACAAACCTAACATTCACTTGAACACTAACGAGCCTACCTTGAACGATACGTTGAGCGTCATACTGCCGGTCCAATTCAGTCTGAAAGACCTGTCGGGGCGTTATGACCAAGGGCAAGCCCGCATGAAAGACTATCGTCTTGATCTCGACGGCGGCATTGAAATCACCGAAAACGGAGAGCTTGTCTTTGATTTTGGCGTAAAATCCAATACCGTGCCTCTTGAGGAAGTCTTGTCATACCTGCCCAAGGATCTGCAAAAGACGCTCAACCCCAATGGATCAAAAGACAAGGTGAGCCTTACTTTGGCGAAAGGGAAAGTTGCCATCAACACCAGCAAGCTGCCGCGTGTGTTGATTGGCATACAGGCCAACAATTTGTCGATCAATGCAGCGAGCCTGCCGCATCCGATGCTCAATCTCAAAGGTGACATTTTGCTGGATACCGACCTCGCCAAAGAAACGAGTGATCGTATTCACGTCCATGGTTTGACTGCCAAGTTCAAAGAAAGTAACCTGAGTATAAAAGGCCTCGTCGACGATTTGACCAGCGGCGTTTTGCTGAAACTCGATGTGCAAGGCGACGTCTTGCTTACCGATGTGAAAAACATCCTGCCGAAAAAGATGAAGTTGAAAGGCCGCGTCAATTTCGATCTGAACACCGACTTCACTATTGATGAGCTGCTGAAAACACTGGAAGACTTTGATGTGCGCCGTATTTGGGCCAAGGCCAAACTGAAAGTCAAATATTTGGCTTTCGATATGGACGACATCCATGTGGCGACACCTCAGTTTGATGTGTGTCTGGCCTTGCCTGCATCGTCAATGCAAAAAGGAAAGACTGGGGCCTTTGCTTCGGTTGATACCAAAGCCTTGGAGGCGCAAATTGGCGAGCATCTTGATGCGGATGTGGAGGACGCTGAAATCCGCCTTTTTGCGGACAACTTCACCCATGGGATAGAGGCTATAACCCTTGATGCCACGATGAGGTTCGGCAAACTGGGGGTGGTTTACGACACCCTTGTTGCTACTCTGAAACAATCAAGCCTCAATTTGACGACCCAACCCAATAAGAACGCAAAAGGCATGAATGCTTGGCTCACCTTCGACAGCGGGGATGTGGAAGCCCAGTTGGGAGGGAACTATGCGCTGAACACCCATTCGTTAGGCATGAACGCCTCGGTGCAGCATAATAAGGATAAGACCAACTTCTTCGACCAGTGGAACCCTGAAGCCGACCTCACTTTGGGCAATGCCAGGGTGAAAATCGACCGTTTGGGCGAGGATATCCATGTCAGTAACATGGATTTTTTTTTCGAACCCAACTTGATTGACCTTAAAAGCTGCACTTTTCGCCTCGGCCAGTCTGATTTGAGTCTGCAAGGCAGCATCACCGGTATCAAGGACCAAATGGAAAAGCATGGAAGTTTGGTAAAGGGGGAACTCAAGCTTAACACCGACCTGCTGGATGTCAAAGAACTGGTGGGACTGATTGTCGGATTGGGCCTCGGCAAGGAGTTGAAACCCAAAGAAACCGAAAGCAAGGAAAAAGGCCCTTTCATCGTGCCGGAAGGCGTTGACCTGACCATTGACCTCAAGACAAAGAAAACGGTTTATGGCAGCCTTGATTTCAACAACTTGAGGGGTTTGGTGGCCATGAAGGACAAGTCTTTGATCTTGCAGGAGATGAGCTTTACCAACAAGGCTGCAGATATGCAACTGTCGGCCTTGTACCAGGCACCCGATGCGGACAACCTTTTTTTTGCCATGGACTTCCACCTGTTGGATGTTCAAATCAGCGACCTGCTCCACCTCATTCCTTATTTCGACACCTTGGTGCCCGTGCTGAGGACCTTTGACGGGCAGGGGGAGGTCAACCTTAATGTGGAAACCCACCTGTGGCCGAGTTACCAACCCAAGGTTCCCTCTATGCGTGCTGCCGCCGACATCAAAGGCAAGAACCTGATTGTGAATGATGAGTTCACCTTCACGAAAATCACCAATATGCTGCTGGTGAGCACCAATGGCGAGTACCGTGTCGACAGCCTCGACGTGCAACTCACTTTTCTCAAAAACCAACTCACCCTGTGGCCTTCACAAATCGGCATCGGGAGATATAAAGCCGTCGTTGATGGCTATATGACTTCGGAGAAGTTCGCCGAATATCATATCGCGGTGACGGAGTCACCCGTCCCGTTGCCTTTTGGACTGAAGATTTGGGGACCATTTGAGAAGTTGAAATTCGAGTTGGAGAAAAGCAAATACCCCAACCTCTACAAACCCCTCAGACACAGCGAACGCAAGCAGCTTCGTCAGAATCTCAGGCAGAGGATGCTGGACAGAAAGGCGGGATCAACCCAATCCATCAAGCCGATGTAAAGTCTATATTGGAAACGAAATGCTCACAAATAACACAATATCAATGAAAAAACTAACACTTATACTTATGGCAACAGCAATCATGACTTGTGGCTGCACTTCAAAGAACAAAGAGGCGGTCACCACCAACGAAACCGCCAAGCAAGATGGCGCAACGGTCTATCTGACTAGAGAAATCACTCCTGAATCGCTCGTGAGAATCTACAAAGCCCTCGGCGTGGAAGCCACAGGCCGCGTGGCCGTGAAGATCTCGACAGGGGAGGGGAGCAACCCCAACTACTTGAAGCCGGAACTCATCAAAAACCTGGTGCATGAAGTGGACGGCACCATCGTGGAATGCAACACCGCCTACGGCAACGGCCCTGGCGACGAGAAGGACGAACGCAACAACTCGGCTGTCCACTGGGAAGTGATCCGTCGGCACGGCTTCACGGACTATTTCCCCGTCGACATCATGGACGAATACGACGAGATGCGCATCCCCGTGAAAGACCAGCGTCACATCAAGTACGACATCGTGGGCGGTCACATGGCTAACTACGACTTCATGATTGCGCTGAACCACTTCAAGGGCCATCCCATGGGTGGCTACGGCGGCGCGCTGAAGAACCTTAGTATCGGTTGCGCCAGCAGCAATGGCAAAGCTTATATCCACTCCTCTGGCAAGATGGAGAAACTCGACATGGAAAAGCTTTGGACGCCTGAATACATCGGTGACCAAGACGGCTTCCTCGAAAGCATGGCCGCTGCGGCTCAGGCCATTGCGAACTACTTCAACAAGAAGCAGGGCATTATCTACATCAGCGTGATGAACAACATGAGCATCGACTGCGACTGCGTCGACCATCCTGCCCCTGTGAAGTTGGAAGATTACGGCATCTTGGCTTCCACCGACCCCGTGGCGCTTGACCAAGCTTGCGTGGACATCATCAACAACCAAGAGGTGACTGCCAAGAACGACCCCACCGACCTGCTGGACCGTATCGACAAGCAGCACGGCACCCATACCATCGACCACGCTGAGGCCATCGGCTTGGGCACCCGCAAGTACCACATCGTGAACATCGACGAATAATGCGATGAACATCGAAGACTATCGCGAATTCTGCCTCTCGTTGGGCGATGGCATCGAGGAAAAGTTCCCCTTCACCATGTTCAAGAATGGTGAAGGGGTGCTTGTCTTTTACGTCTGCGGCCACATGTTCTCTTATTTCGACTGCGATGACTTCAAAGTCATCTCGCTCAAATGTCAGCCCGAGCGCATTGAAGACCTGAAAGCCGAGCACGACTGCATCGGCAATCCCTTCAACGAATCGCCCAAGCACTGGATTGGCATCGACCCCAATGCCGCTCCCGACGAGCTGTTAAGAGACCTCACACGAAACTCATACGAGATCGTGAAAGCCAAATACAGTAAAAGGAAGAAAAGCTAGGAAAGGTGGTAGTAATTCCCTAAGATACGTGCAAACCATTTCGCTGGAAGGATGCGTTTCAGCAAGACCGAGAGCTTTTGTTCAAACGACGCGACGACATAGCCGTTGCGGGGATGGCGCATTTTGATGATTTTACTGATCTTTTGGGCTAAGACAATAGGCTTTAAGCCTCCGTTTTCATCGTGCTCCACCTTCTCAATACCGGCTTTGTAAGCGGGATAAGCTTGGAACGCAGCCTCGTCAGACGCTTTCTTGCGACTTCCTGTGAATCCCGTGGCAAAATCGCCGGGACGCAGCACCACCACCTGGATTCCCAAGGGTTGGACCTCAAGGCGCAATGCCTCGCAATAGCCCTCGATGGCGAACTTGCTGGCGGAATAGAAGCCTTGGAAGGGGAGACCCATCAGTCCGCCGATGGAACTCAAGGCGATGATTTTCCCTCTCTTTTGTCGACGCATGTGGGGCAAAACGGCATCCGCGCAATGCACCAAGCCCATGAAGTTAGTGTCCATCTGAAGGCGAATCTCTTCCTCGGTGGCAAACTCCAGCGGGCCGCCGATGCCCATGCCGGCATTGTTGACCAGCACGTCGATGCGGCCTTCTTTTTCGACGATTTCGTTGACGGCTTGCATCACCGCCTCACGATTGCGGACATCCAATTGAATATAATGAACTTGTGGCAAAGGCTCCACCTCACGGCGTATAGTGCCATATACGGTATGGCCTTCCTGCGCAAGCAAACGCGCCGTTTCAAGGCCGAAGCCTGAAGATATACCAGTGATGAAGACAACCATTATGCGATGACTCCAATCTCTTTGAACGCCTTGGTGATCTTGTCGATGGCTTCGTCAACCTGTGCAAAGGTATGGGTGGCCATGAGAGCGAAACGAATCAGCACATCGTTCTCGGGTACGGCAGGGGCGATGACGGGGGTGACGAACACGCCGTCGTCCAACAGCCTGTTGCACAACCAGAACGCTTTCTCCGAATTGCGCACAAACAGCGGGATGATAGGCGTCTCGCTGTGTCCGGTGTCGAAGCCGCGTTCCTTGAACTGTTTGCGGGCGTAGTTGCTCACGTCCCACAGGTGCTGGATGCGCTCAGGCTCGCTCAGCATGATGTCGATGGCGCGACTCACTGAGGCTACATTCGCTGGCGGCATGCTGGCGCTGAAAATCAGCGAACGGGCGTTGTGCTTCAAGTAGTTGATGATATCGAAGTCGGCGGCGATGAATCCACCCAACGAACCAAACGACTTGGAGAAGGTGCCCATGATGAGATCCACCTTGTCGGTGAGGCCGAAATGGTCAGCCGTGCCGCGTCCCTGATGGCCCAACACGCCTATGGCATGGGCATCGTCGATCATGATGTCGGCGTTGTATTGCTCAGCCAGTTCCACCATGCGGGGCAGAGGGACGATATCGCCTTCCATCGAGAAGACGCCGTCGGCCACGATGAGTTTCATGGATTCGGGGGCGCAGTTCTTCAACTTGGATTCGAGGCTGTCCATGTCGTTGTGGTTGTATTTCCAAACCTTTCCGAACGACAGGCGGCTGCCTTCGATGATGGAGGCATGGTCGAGGTTGTCAAGAAGCAGATAGTCGTTGCGACCGCAGAGTGCCGACACCACGCCGAGGTTGACTTGGAAGCCTGTGCTGAAGCACACAGCGGCTTCTTTGCCGACCAGTTGGGCCAGCTTCTCTTCCAAGGCCACATGGATGTCGAGGGTGCCGTTGAGGAATCTTGAGCCGGAGCAGCTAGTGCCGTATTTCTTGACCGCTTCAATGGCGGCTTCTTTCAGTCGCGGGTCGTTGGCGAGGCCAAGGTAGCTGTTGGAGCCGAACATCAGCACATCTTTGCCATTGATTTTCACCACGGTGCTTTGTTCCGACTCGATGGGCTTATAATAAGGGTAGATGCCTTTAGCCTGAGCCTCTTGGGGTGCCCTGTATTTGGCGCAATTTTGTTTGAGTATATTGGTCTTCATTGTGTTTAGATTCGTTTGATATAAGTCCTCGCCCGCTTGGTCAAGTGATGTTCCAAATAATGCCAGAGGTTTTGCACGCTGGTGTTGTCTTCCAACTCGCGGGTCGATTCGATGTATTGGATTCCATTCTTCTTGATTCCGCGTGCAAATTTATCAAAAATTATGGCATTTACTCCTTTGTTCTTGTATTTTTCGTCGATGGCGATGAGCAGCAGGTCGATGGTGTCGTTCTGTTTCAAAGCGTTCAAGATGTGAAGCCAGCCCAACGGGAACAACGATCCATTGGCTTTCTGCATGGCATTGGCGAGTGAAGGCAAGGCTAGGCCAAACCCCACCACCTGATCTTCTGCATCCAGCACGATAGAGAGGTAGTCGACATTGATGTTGCCAAGGAACTGCTTCTTCAAATCCTCGCATTGGCCTGGGGTCAACTCCGAGAATCCGTGGAGTTCTGAGTAGGCTGAATTGAGGCATTTGAACAAACTGTCGATATAAGGCGCTATGTCGGCACGGCAGGTGATGGGAGCTTCGTGTAAGTCGTTTTTGATGGCAACCAGACTGGCCATGCGGGCATAACGCTCGGGGATGACTTCGGGGACGATGATGCGGTACTCCACAAAGTCCACATCTTTGGTGTAGCCCAAATCCAGCAGGTGCTTTTCGTAATAGGGCGCGTTGTATTTCCCGTAAGCCGTCGGCAATTGGTCGAAGCCCTCCACCAGGATACCCGCAGCGTCAAATTCCAGGAATCCCATGGGGCCATTGACGACATCCATGCCTTGCTCTTTGGCGTATTGCTCGACGGTTTGCATCAATGCCTTTGAGACCTCTGGGTTGTCGATAAAATCTATCCATCCGAAACGACAAATCTTCTCTCCGGTTTTCTCGTTATAGCTGCGGTTGATGATGCCAGCCACACGGCCGACCACCTTGCCTCTTTCATCGTAAGCCAGCCAGTATTTGCCTTCGCAAACCTCAAAAGCGTGGTTTTTTGTGGGGTTCAGCGTGTCACGGTCCATTGTCTCGATTTGTGGGACGTAATAAGGATTGCCCTTATATAGCGCATTCGGGAAATGGACGAAAGCCTTCAGCTCTTTCTTCGTTGTGACTTCTTTTATCGTGATAATCATCGCGCAAAAATACGGATTTATGAGATTGACTGGTCAAAAAAAATCAATGTTGCCCATAAAAAAAGTAGTTTGCCCCAAAATAATAATGAAGTGTTTCGTCGGAATGTCTTATTTTTGCTGCATAAAAACATCAAGTAAATAAAGAAAAATGGCAAATTCTTTTTTCGACAGGGACTGGTGGAAGGATTTTGTGGTCGCAATTATTGCAACTACCGTTTCCATCGTGCTCACCTTCGGTACGGCTTCGCTCGTCAATAACAGCAAACAAAAGCAGGACCGCAAACTTACGGCGCTTATGGTCATGAGCAACATCGAGACTTTTGCCCGAGACCTTGAAGAAACCGAGAACGAGTTGGCTACCATCGATAGCGTCGCAACCTGGCTCTTGAAACTCCCTATCGACGATGTGGCGAAGTTGGGGAATGCGCCTTTTAATGAGCCGATAGCCGTGGTGTTTGGCGTTCCCATCCTTCACCACGACAAGACCGCTGAAACGATTTTCAGCAGTAACATCGACACATGGAAAAACATGGGGAATTACAATTTCATCGACAATGTGGGCAAATGCTTCTCCCAGATGAACTGGATTGAAGAGTATTATAATGACTATATTCTTCAAATCAATTCAACGAAAGACAGGATTTATAACAGCCCCAAAGACTTCCCTGGAAACTCGTTGATTGAGAAGTATCTGCGGGATGAGCCTCTCCGGAGGCAGCTTCTCAAGCCTCATTCCATCAGGCGGTGGCTCCGTTATAACACGGCTCAGCTGCGTGACCTCAATCGCCAAAATATGCAGATTATGGGCATCACTGAGGAAGAGGTGATGGAGTTTACCGATGCCCGTGGCGTGTTGCTCGATGAGGAAGGGGAAGAGCTGCATCAGCTTGATTTCAGTGTGCCTCGTCTCGAAAAGGATTCGCTGGCCAAGTATCTTCCCTATGCACGGGAGATAGACAGCCTGCTGCAGGTTGAATAGGATCATACAAAAAGAAATCCTAAGCCGTAGACAATTGTCTGGCTTAGGATAATCATACCGACCTGTTTGTCTCTCAAATCGGTTTCTTGTAGGCTCTGCGTCTCATGAACGGTATCGTTTTGTACTCGCCAAAGAGCGACTGGACCTTGTAATTCTCTTCCAGTTGCGGGTTCATGATGATGCGGTTGATGCCGCGTTTGATGCAGTTCTCGTGGAGGTATTTGAACAGCAGCACGGGAATGCCGCATTGTTGGTATTCGGGCATCACGCCCATGATCAGGGCTTCGAGGGTGTCGTTTTTCTTCAGGGCCTTCAGGATGTTGATGAAGCCAAAGGGGAAGAGGCGTCCATTGGATTTCTTGACCGCTTTTGACAGCGAGGGCACGCAAAACAGGAAGCCGACGGGCTTGTCGTCGTCGTTGACCACGACGGCCACGAAATCCTTATCCAAAATGGGGACATAGGTGGCCAGATAGTTCTTGATTTGCTTGTCGGTCAAAGGGGCGAAGCCATGCAGAGGCGCAAACGCCTCGTTGTACATGTGGAAGATCTCCATGCCGTATTGTCGCGACATTTGTTGCATGTTTTTCGGCTGTACCGTATGCACCTTGAATCTTTCCTCAATGAGGTTGGTGAACTGGAACATCGAGGGAAGCACGCTGCTCACTTCCAGCACACGCTGCGTCCAGTCGACGTCTTTCGTGAAGCCGAGTTTTTCGAGCATGGTGCCGTAGTACGGATAATTGTAAAGGCAGGTGAAGGGGCTCAGGTTCTCGAAGCCTTCCACGAGTAGGCCTTCCTTGTCCATGTCGGTGAAGCCCCAAGGGCCTCTCATCTCGGTGCGTCCCCGTTGTTTTCCCCATTCGGCCACCGTGCCGATCAAAGCCTTGAGCACTTCTTCGTCCTCGATGAAATCGAGCCAGCCGAAGCGCACGAGATGCTGCTCATCGTCGGCTTTGTGGTTGATGATGGCGGCCACGCGTCCCACGATGTCGTTGTCGCGGTAGGCGAGGAAACAATCCGCTTCACAGAAGTCGTAAGCGCCGTTTTTTTCGGGGTTGAAGGTGTCGTATTCGTCACCTTCGAGGGCCGGGACCCAGTTGGCGCAGTCTTTATATAATTTAAGGGGGAAAGTCACAAACAGCTTCAGCTGCTTGTGACTTTCGACTTTGACAATATTCACTGACATGGCTTATCGTGTTGCGTTTGCGCTGATAAAGTCAATCACCTCAGCCACTGTGTTGAACTTGGGGTTGCCGTCAAACTTGAATCCGAACTTGTTTTCGATGGCAAGGCTCAACAGCAGGATGGTCAAGGAGTCGAGCCCCACGTCACGGACAAGTTGCGATTCTTCGTTGATGGTTGAGAAGTCCGCAGAGGGTTTGATGAGTTTAAGGATCTCTGTCAGCTCGTTGAAAATGGTCTCTCTATTCATGGCTTACTGATTGCGTAATACTTTCATTGCACCAGAGCGCTTGAAGTCTTCCTTGCGCACGGTGATTTTGATGACTTGGTGGGTGCTGGGCAGCGTGGCGTTGACTTTGCCCACAAGCTCCTTGAAGTAAGCTTCCACTTCCTCCCAGGGGCCGTTGCCAAACTCTTCGATTCGGGGCAGGATCTCGATGGCGATCACCTTGCGTCCGTCCAGCTCGTCTTCCTTGACGAGGCAGTCACGGAGTTTCGGGTCCTTGTAGAAAGGCTCCTCGATGCTTTCGGGGCTGACGTTCTCACCGTTGCTGAGGATGATGAGATTCTTGATGCGGCCCACGATGTACATGTAGCCTTCTTCGTCGAAACGCACCAGGTCGCCGGTCTTCACCCAGCCGTCGGGCGTCAGCGTCTCAGCGGTCTTTTCGGGATCGCCGTAGTAGCCGAGGAACACATTGTCGCCACGGAACCACAGCTCGCCGTCAACCACTTTGGCTTCCTGCTCGGGATAGAGCTTACCCACTGAGGTCGGATGTTCCCTCACGTCGATGTTGCCGGTGGTGAGGTTGGCGCCTTCGGTCATGCCGTAGCCTTCAAAGAGCTGGATGCCCATCTTGTCGAATTCGGCGATGAGTTTCGGAGGCACGTTGGCAGCGCCGGAGATGATATACTTGAGGTTACCCCCGATGAAGCCCACGCCGTACATCTTAACGAGCCCCATCAGGATCTCGCAGATGCCGGGCACGGCGACCAGATAGGACGGCTTGATAACCGGGAACTTGGAAATGGTCTCTTTGACATTGGGACCAGCAACCCATTCGGCGCCTTTGTAGAGGGCGGTCATGGTGCTGCAAATCAGACCGAACACATGGCTGAGCGGGAGCACACAGGCATAGCGGTGGCAACCTAATTGTTTGCCAGGGGCGTAGCAGCCGTTGAGTGCGCCGCGCATGATGGCGCGATGGGGCAACACGGCACCCTTAGGAGCACCCGTGGTGCCGCCGGTGAAGAAGATGGCGGCTGCGTCGTTCTTGTCGACGGGAGTCACCGGGGCGGTATGATCGGCGCATTCGGTGATGGCCATCGTCGGGCAGGGCACGCCTTTCACTGCTTCGGCAAAGTCTTTGCCGAAAGCAAGCAACTTCACGCCGAACTTCATGCAGCAGCCTGCAATAGCTTGCGGCGGGAGTTGCGACGGCAGGTTGATAGCCACTAGGCCAGCCGAGGTGACGGCGAGGAACATCTCGACGGCTTCCACAGAGGTGTTGTCGAGGATAGCCACCTTGTCGCCTTTCTGCAGGCCTTTGTCGGCGAGCAAAGCACGTTTGCGGGCCACGATGTCGCACACTTGGCTGTAGGTATAAGAATTGACTGTGTCGGAGAGGCAGGGGAGATCGGCCCATTTCTGCTCAATCCAAGTCACGAATTCGGGGATGGTCGGGATATACTTCAGTTGTGCCAGTTCGTCAGCAGAAAGCATACTAGGAAAATACTCGTTATTAATCATAAAAACAGTTTTTAATATGTTCGTAATTTGTGGCAAAAATAGGAAAAGTTTGTTTTCACTCCGCTTGTTCGAGGATTTTTTCTAATTTTGCAAGAAACAAGAATGACTTGAAATGGTGACAATTGGTGGCTTAATCAGTAGTCTTTGGGACATGCTCCTTTCGCGTACGACCGACAAAGACATCGAAGATTTACAGGAAAGCGTAAAGGCCTTGAATTACGAACTGTCGTTGTTGCGCTACAAGGACAGCGACGACGAAGATGTCAGGCTTGCCTACGAGTATTTGAAGAAACGTCCTCATAGCGTTGCTTTGTTTCCCTACGAAAAACTGCGTGACATGCATCCCGTGGAAGTCCATACCGACAAGGACTCGAAGATGTGTTATGTGATGCATAACGGACGCCCGTTGTATTTCCCTAAAGGCGAGAATGAAAAGTTTGTCGGTTGGCTGTACCGTTTTGCCATCGAGGATGATGACATCTTGGGGAACGGTTATCGCCAACGCAGCCCTCATGCCTATCAGTCAGAGCGTTATCACATCGAAGAAGGGGATATCTTGATTGATGCTGGAGGCGGCAGATGCTTCTCAGCTCAGGATGTGATAGACGATGTGATGAATCAGGTCAATAAGGCTGTTTTCCGACACGCTCGTGATGGAGTACGTGAAGCCGAATTTGACGTCGGGAGTGCGAGAGGCTTGGCTGCGCTTGATGTGATTGACAAAGTCAGCAAAGTCTATGTGGTGGAACCTGCTCCTCGCTGGTGGAAGCCCATAGAGGCCACATTCGCTTCTTACCAGGATAAAGTGGAACTGGTAAAAGGCTCGCTTTCAGGAAAAAAGAAAAACGAAAAAGAGGAAGAGAAGGATAAGAAAAAGAAAAGTGAAAAGAAAATCAGCTTGGCCGATTTGCTGGAAAGATGCGGCCAGCAGCGAGTGTTCGTCATGATGGACATTGAAGGTAAGGAGCTGGAAGTGTTGAAAGACGCGCAGGACTACCTGAAGGCTGCCAAGAACCCGATAACCCTGGCGGTGTGCGCCTATCATCGCACGACCGACTATGAGGACCTGATGCGGTTTTTTGAGAGCATCGGCTATCACACCGAGACCCAGCCTGGGTATATCTACACCGACATCAACGACGGCCATGGGATCCATTCCCTTCGCAGAGGCCTGATCCGAGCCTCGAATATCATCTCGTCACGCTAGTGGCGGATAAAAATCGTTGCACCAACGCATCGAAAGGATATAGCCCGTCGGCATTGGCGTTCAAGCCTTTGAGATGGATAGTGTAGACCATGGGCGGATTCTTCAAATCCAGCAAGGTCATGTTGCGAAGCTGCTCGGTGCTTTGGTAGACGAGGTTGAGGGCGACAAAAGACTGTCCCTCGGTGTCTTCCCATCTTTCTATAACCAGTTTGCAGCCGATGGGCGTCTTCTTCTCGATGGTTTCTGGAAGGCTGTAGTCTTCTGCATCCAATGAGGCCAACACGCTGCCGATGTTGGAGTCGTGGCCGCAGAGGAAGGTGAACTTCCTTTCATTGTTTTGTAGCTCTTCGAGCATCGTCAGGAGGAGCGGGCGTGCCACCTGACGGGCCACCACGGGTGCGGTGAACAGCACATCACCGTACCAGTCCTTGATGGCAGAGATGCTTTCCCAGTCTTCCCAAGTCAATGTGTGGCCAAAGGCAGCCTTTACGGCATCGGGTTCCTCGTAGTACTGCAGGACGAGTGCATCGGCAGCCTGACAAGCAAGGCGCAACGAGCCACCCATTCCAGGCTCGCGGTTTTTAACAAGGTAGACATGCACGTCGTCGGTGCGGAAGTGGCAGGTGTCGCCCTCAAGGCAAGCCGGACTTTGTCCCATATCCAGCACGCGCTCCAGCACCTTATAGTTTTCCGTCATCTTCTCTCCAATTCCAGCAAATCCTTTCTCGCCGCCCATGGCAGTGATTTGCTGTTGGGCAAGGGCTTTGAAAATCTCGCTGTCGTCGGTAATCTGTGGGTTGAACACGGAGTCCATCCTGCCCAATTCGCAATGGTGCTCGATATGGACATTGGCCACAGGCAGCATCCCTGAAGAGAAATACTGCGCCGTGGCGATGGTACGCTGCAAGGAGTTGGCATAGAAGCGCATGGTGCCCTTGGCGGGGATTTCGTTTTCCCGCATCAGTCCCTCGCTGACGAGCCATTTGCGGAAATACTGGCCCATCATCGTCTCCAGAGCGCCGCCGCGCAGTGAAAGTTCGCTGGGTGCCGACGACCAGTGGTACCATTCATGGGGCGTAATGCGCTGCAAGGTCGAATGTCTGCCGGATAGGGGAGAGCGGATATTGTGGCGGCTCAGCACCACGACTTGTTTGAGTGTGTAACGTTCCCTGAAATCGTCAGGACGGTTGACTTGGGCGAATGTTGCAAACGACACGCCCAACAACAGGAAAAGCAGGATGGTTTTAGATGCTTTAAACATAGACATATATTTGCTGCAAAAGTACGCTTTTTTTTGGATTCTTTCCTGATGGCCTCCAGCCGTCTTGTCAGGCGACGACCTTTTGGGTCATTAAGTACCATCATTTAAAATCTCGTTACAGAATTTTGGTCATGTGTCATGACCTTAAACCTATCGTTGATAGGTCGGAGGTGATGTGCTATGATCAAAAACGACTGAAATTCGGACTTTTTGTCATATTTTACGACCTTTCACCTATCATAAAAGGGGAAAAGGTTGTAGGATATGGATTGGAAGGACTGAAAATTGGAAAAAAGTCATGTGTCGTGACCTCAAACCTATTAACGATAGGTCAGAGGTGTTGAACCAACACTTTGAACCTGCTAACGATAGGTCAGAGATGATGAGCCAACATTTTGAACCTGTTAGTGGTAGGTCAAAGGTGATGTATGATAACTATAACAGCGGCTTGAATGAGTTGCTGCTGCTTGTCCTCCTTGTAAGCCGTTGGGCTTGCGGGGAGGAATTTTTTTACACTTTGAAATGTAGGATGGAATTTGCTTTGTTTTTTGTATCTTTGCGCATTAAATCATATATCCCATGGCAAAGACAAACACAGCCGACATAGGCTTTGAAGACAAGATATGGAAAGCAGCCGACCTGCTGCGCGGCTCCATCGACGCGGCAGAGTATAAAAACGTGGTGCTCGGCCTCATCTTCCTGAAATACATCTCGGACTGTTTCGACGTAAAACACCAACAGCTGGTCGACGAAGGCGACGGCTTCGAGGAGGACAAAGACGAATACGTGTCCGAAAACATCTTCTATGTGCCCGCCGATGCCCGCTGGAGCGTCATCGCCGAAGCGGCACATACCCCTGAGATTGGCAAGGTCATCGACAACGCCATGATGGAGATCGAGAAAGAGAACGACCGTCTCAAAGGCATCCTGCCCAAAAACTTCGCCCGTCCCGAGCTTGACAAGCGTCGTCTCGGCGATGTCGTCGACCTCTTCACCAACACCATCGAGTTGGGCAAGCAGGAAGAGAACAAAGACCTATTGGGCCGCACCTACGAATACTGCCTCTCCAAGTTCGCCTCGCTCGAAGGCAAGAACGCAGGCGAATTCTACACGCCTAGCTGCATCGTCCGCACCATCGTGGCAGTGCTGCAGCCTTACAAAGGCCGCTGCTACGATCCTGCCATGGGCAGTGGCGGCATGTTTGTCCAGAGTGCCGACTTCGTGCGCCATCATCAAGGCGACATCAAGAACCTCAGCATCTTCGGTCAGGAAATCAACGCCAACACCCGCAAGATGGCCATGATGAACCTCGCCATCCGTGGCATCGAGGCCGACTTGGGCGACCGCAACGCTGACACCTTCTTCGACGACCGTCACCCAACGCTGAAAGCCGACTTCGTGATGGCCAATCCGCCCTTCAACATGAGCGATTGGGGTGCTGATAAGCTCCAAGAGGATGTCCGTTGGAAATACGGCATCCCGCCAGCGGGCAACGCCAACTTCGCCTGGCTGGAGCACATGATCAGCCACCTGTCGCCCTCGGGACGTATCGGCATGGTGCTGGCCAACGGCTCGCTGAGCAGCCAGAGCGGAGGCGAAGGCGAAATCCGTAAAAACATCCTGCAGGCCGACCTCGTGGAAGGCATCGTGGCCCTGCCCAGCCAGTTGTTCTACAGCACCGGCATTCCCGTCTGTCTGTGGTTCCTCAGCCGCCAGAAGGCTCAACCGGGCAAAGTCGTCTTCATCGATGCCCGCAACATGGGCACCATGGTCACCCGCAAGCTCCGTGAGCTTACCGACGACGACATCAACCGCATCGCCCAGACCTTCACCGACTACCGTAACGGCACCCTCCAAGACGAGAAAGGCTACTGCGCCGTCAAGACCCTTGAAGAGGTCGAAGCCCAAGACTTCATCCTCACGCCTGGCCGCTACGTCGGCATCGCCGAGCAGGAAGACGACGGCGAACCGTTCGAGCAGAAGATGGAACGGCTCACAACCGAACTCCACGACTTGTTTGAGCAAAGCCACCAGCTGGAGGATGAAATCCGCAAGCAGCTGGGCAATATAGGCTTCACTGTATAAGAATAAAATCAGCGGTCTTCGTTATAGGATGTTTAACAACCTAAATACGAAGTACCTATGAAAGAAAAATTGATTGTTGAAATTAGCAACGAAATGGCTGAGGTTTTGAATGTCGAACAAATGGCACTGCTGAATGGTGTACTGCTGCGTATCGTCAGCAAGTACAACATCACTGCTGACGAAGAAACCAAACAGGCCACCGACGAAACCAACGAAAGCCTCTTGCATTCCTTCCTCTCGGCCAAACAGGTCGAAGGCTGCAGCGGCCCCACCGTCCGCTATTATGGCAACACCATCCAGCAGCTCTACAAGACCATGCCCAAGCGCGTCACCGACTACACCACCGAAGACATCCGCGCCTATCTCGCCGTGTTCCAGCGCAAGCGTAAGGCCAGCCGCGTCACTGTCGACAACGTCCGCCGCATCTTCTCCTCCTTCTTCGCTTGGCTCGAAGAAGAGGACTACATCATCAAAAGCCCCGTCCGCAGGATCCACAAAGTGAAGACCGGCGCACAAGTCAAGGAGGTCTTAACCGATGAGTCTTTGGAGAACCTGCGCGACACCTGTGTCCATCCCCGCGACCTCGCCATGATCGACCTCCTGGCCTCCACAGGCATGCGTGTCGGCGAGCTGGTCAAGCTCAATCGTGAGGATGTCAACTTCAACGAGCGTGAATGTATCGTCTTCGGCAAAGGCAACAAGGAACGCATCGTCTATTTCAATGCTCGCGCCAAGATTCACCTGCAGGAATACCTCAACAGCCGCCGCGACAAAAACAAGGCCCTGTTCGTCTCTTTGGCCAAGCCACATCGTCGCCTGCAGATCTCTGGCGTCGAGGTACGCCTGCGCAAGATTGGCAAGGAAGCCAAGGTGCCAAGGGTGCATCCCCACAAGTTCCGCAGGACATTGGCAACCATGGCCATCGACAAAGGCATGCCCGTCGAGCAGGTGCAGAAGCTGCTTGGTCATGTCAAAATCGACACCACCATGCACTATGCCATGGTCAACCAGAACAACGTAAAACTGTCTCATCGCCGCTTTTTAAGCTGAGTAGGCAACAGCATCCCATCGGGATGCACATTCGGTAAAAAAAGAAACTATGAGACAACAGCATCCCCTCGGGATGCACCGCATCTTGCAAATGTAAATATCTATATATCAATTCTTTACCAACTTTATTGTATCTAATGGTCTTTTTTGGCTAAAAAGAACTACTTTTGCCTCCAAATAAACATGTAAACTCTCATTTATGGAAGAGTGGAAAGAATACAAATTAGGTGATATTTCTTCAATGAAGTACGGAAAGTTGCCGCCAAATTTGGTTGGTGGCATTTATCCCGTGTGGTCCGGCTATAGATATGTGGGTACAGCTAATACGATGAATTGTCCAAAGGGTACTATGGTGGTTGTTGCAAGAGGTGTTGGTGGCACTGGAGATGTAAAGGTAGCAAAAGAAGATTGTTATTTAACAAACCTATCTATTGCCGTATTCCTGGACGAGAGGATTTGTAATCCTTACTACCTTCATTATAAGTATTTATTAAACAATCTCAAATATCTTGATAGTGGTTCTGCTCAATCTCAAATAACCATCGATGATCTAAAACGGTTGACGATAAAATTGCCTCCTTTATATTACCAAAACCAAATTGTTGCTGCACTCAAGTCCTTTGATGATAAAATCGAGTGTAATCAGCTCATAAATGATAATTTGCAACAACAAGCCAAAGCATTATATAAGTCTTGGTTTGTAGATTTTGACCCATTTAAGGATGGCCAATTTGAAGACTCAGAATTAGGATTGATTCCTCATGGATGGTCGGTAAAACAACTTGGTGAAATAACAACTCAGGTCAATGAAAGAGTAAAGGAAAGAGCTGATGTAAAGGTGTTGTCGCCTATAACAACTGGCGAACTTGTGCTTTCTGAGGAATACTTTACCAAACAGGTGTTTAGTGAGAGCATTTCCAAATACATTGTTGTAAAGCCTTCTGACTTTGCTTATAACCCTGCACGTGTCAATATCGGTTCTCTTGGAATGAATGAGTATGAATTTGATGGATGCGTTAGCCCTGTTTATGTTGTGATTAGGTGTGAAGATGGTTACCAATACTTTTTCGATTTATTCCGTCGTACAGAAAGTTTCAAGGAAGAAGTAAGGACGCGTGCGATTGGAGGAGTAAGACAATCTCTAGCCTACAAAGACTTTTCTCTAATAAAGGTTGTGTATCCTCCAATTGATGTCATCCACAGCTTTAATCAGGTTTATTCAAGAATCCTTGCGAAAACCAAACACAACGATGTAGAGACAGCCCGTCTGGCATCCCTTCGCGACACATTATTGCCCAGATTGATGTCTGGAAAGCTAAAAATCAGCGAAATAAACTTGTAAACTCTCATTTATGGAAGAGTGGAAAGAATATAGAATTAGTGATATATGCACTGGTATTTATGAGGGTCCTCATGCAACTCCAAAAGAGTCACAGACTGGTGCCATCTATCTGGGTATTCCAGCAATTAGTGAAGATGGGCATATCGATTTCAAAAGTGCTAAAAGAATTGCAGAGGAAGATCTTCCGCTATGGACAAAGAGAGTTACGCCTCAAAAAGATGATATTGTTTTTACTAATGAAGCAACATTGAATCTTTATGCTTTGATACCAGAAGGCTTCCATGGCTGCCTCGGACGTAGATTAGGCTTAGTTCGTCCAAACAAAGACATAGTAAATGCAAAGTTTCTTTTCTACTATTTCTTTTCTCCAGAATGGCGAAATACCATATCACAGAATAAGGTTTATGGGGCTACAGTAGAACGGATATTGATGACAAAATTTCCATCTTTTCCTGTAAGACTGCCAAATAAAACTGTTCAGGACAAGATTGTTGATATACTTTCCTCCTTCGACGACAAAATCGAGGTAAACAAGCGGTTAAATGATAATTTCACAGTAAAACTACTGGTAAAATTATTCATCAAATGGGTGCTTTACACACTGATAAATGATAATTTGCTGAATCAATCCAACGCTTTATTCAAATCGTTTTTCATTGATTTTGAGCCATTTAGAGATGGTGAATTTACTGAAACAGATATGGGTGTGATACCGAAGGGATGGCAGGTTGTTTCGTTGATCTCTATCGCAAGATACTTGAATGGCTTAGCTATGCAAAATTTCAGACCTGAAGGAAATGATAAAGGCCTTCCTGTGCTTAAAATCAAAGAATTAGGGCAAGGAATGAGCGATTCTTCAAGCGACAGATGCTCCTCTGATATTGACAAACAATATATTGTCAATGATGGTGATGTTGTTTTCTCATGGTCTGGTACTTTATTGGTCGATTTATGGTGTGGTGGACAGTGTGGTCTCAACCAACATTTGTTCAAAGTATCATCAAAAGATTATCCTAAGTGGTTCTATTATATGTGGACAAAACAGCATCTGAATAACTTTATCCAAATAGCCAAAGACAAGGCTGTTACTATGGGCCACATCAAACGTGGCCATTTGGAAGAAGCAAAGGTGCTAGTGCCAACCAAATCAGCAATGAATACAATGACGGCAATCATGCAGCCAATCATTGATGAAATAATTGATAGCAGAATTGAATCCCGCCGCCTTTCCCAGCTCCGCGATGCGCTGCTGCCCCGCCTTATGTCAGGCGAACTGAAAGTGGATAGTTTGACAGATGTATAATATCGTAATTCAAGCCATCAATAATTGCATTTTATCGTATTTTACAGAAAAATTATCTGCATTTTATCGTAATTCGGAGATTTCTTTATATCTTTGCCTCACCTAATTAACCATACTATGATAGACGAGAAGGTAATATTGAAGGTGCTGGCTGAACAACAGGAGGAAATCAAAGGTTACAAGGCACAGAAATGGGTGGCACGCAAAGAGGCGTCGCTCTTCGAGTTCGACACCGCAATGGCTCAAGTGGTCATAGGCGTGCGCCGTAGCGGAAAATCTACCCTCTGCCACAAAGTATTGCTCGAACGTGGCATCAGATACGGCTACGTCAACTTCGACGATGACCGCCTGGCCAACATGCAGGTGGAAGACCTGAACACTGTGCTATCGTGCGTCTATCAGCTTTACGGCACGGACATCCCCTATCTGTTGCTCGACGAAATACAAGATGTGGATGGATGGTATCTCTTTGTGAACCGCTTGTTGCGTACCAGCCTTCATGTGGTCATCACCGGCAGCAATGCCAAACTGCTCAGCGGCGAGCTGGCAACGCATCTGACAGGACGCTACAACGAGATTCGCCTCTATCCATTCTCCTTCGCGGAGTATTGCACGTTTCATAAAATTGACACGCAAAGCATCACCACCAAGGCTGATGCAGAACGCAAACGTGCCTTCATGGATTATATCCACGACGGCGGTTTCCCCGAGATGCAGCTGCTTCGCAATAAAAGAGCCTATGTGCAGAGTCTGATAGAGGCCATCTTGCGGAAAGACATCCAAAAACGCTTCAAGATACGCAATATCGAATCGCTCCGCAAACTCGCCCACCATCTCATAAGCAACGCCTGTCAGGAGGTCAACTACGACGACCTGTCTGACCTGTTGGGCATCGCCGACAAGACTGTGAAGAAATACGTGGACTATCTCAGCCAGGCATTTCTGATACAGTTGCTGACGCGCCATTCCTACAAGAGCCAAGTACGCATACGCAACCAGAAAGCCTATATCGTCGATACGGGTCTTCAAGGCAACAGAGACAATGCGCTGTCACCCGAGAATCTTGGGTGGCGGTTAGAGAATGTCGTATATATAGAGCTGCTGAGACGCTGCGCTCATGAGGTTATGGATGTTTACTACTACAAACCCACTTCAAGGGCAAAGGAAATAGACTTTGTGGTTTGCGACCAAAACAAGGCTGTGGAGCTGATACAAGTGGCCTACGAGATCGACAGTCAGCGGGCCTACGACCGCGAGACCTCGTCGCTCGTCAAAGCATCCGAAGTCCTCTCATGCGACCATCTGACCCTTATTGCCTTTTCGCAGACGCGCGATGTGGCATGTGAAGGAAAGACCATACATATTGTTTCAGCCCTGGAGTGGCTGTTGAACTAAATAATAAAAACGATTATGTCAGAATACAACGAAGACCATTACGAGCAGACGCTCATCGAACTGTTCACCGAGCGGTTGGAATACAACTACCTCAACGGCTACGACATCCAGAACAGCTTCGAGGATAAGGACTATTACTGCCCGCTCTATCTCGAACGCCTGCGCGAGAAGCTGAAAGACCTCAATCCTTCGCTCCCCAAGTCGGCCATCGATGAGGCAGAACGCAAACTGCTCCACATCGAAGCCGGCAACATGGTGCAGAACAACGAGCTTTTCATGGACTATCTGCAGCACGGCGTGGAAGTCACCTTCCACAACGGCCACGAACTGAAAAACGACATCGTGTATCTGGCAGACTATAAGAACGCCGCCAACAACGACTTCCTCCTGGTCAACCAGTGGACCTATGTGGAGAAGTCCAAGAAACGCGCCGACCTCATCCTATTCCTCAATGGCCTTCCCATTGTGCTGATGGAGCTGAAGTCGCCCTCACGCGAAGAGACCGATGCCAGCGCAGCCTACCGTCAGCTGAAGAACTACATGAAGGAGATTCCCACCATGTTCACCTACAACGTCTTCTGCGTCATGAGCGACATGGCCGAGTCCAAGGCTGGCACCATCACATCGAGCGAAGACCGCTACATGCAATGGAAATCCAAAGATGGCGTGTACGAAAGCACCGAGGTCGTCGACTATGACGTGTTCTTCGAAGGCATGTTCCGTAAGGAACGCCTCCTCGATATCATCAAAAACTTCGTCTGCTACTGCAAGGACGAAGGCAAGGACTACAAGATCCTGGCAGGTTACCACCAGTATTTCGCCGTCAACAAAGCCATCCAACGCACGCGCAATGCCGTCACTGGCGATGGCAAGATTGGCGTGTTCTGGCACACACAAGGCAGCGGCAAGAGCCTCTCGATGGTGTTCTATTCCCACCTGCTGCAGTCGGCCGTATCGCAACCTACCATCGTGGTCATCACCGACCGCAACGACCTCGACAACCAGCTCTACGGCCAGTTCGCCAAATGCCAGGACTTCCTGCGTCAAAAGCCCGTGCAGGCCACCACGCGCGAACATCTGCGCCAACTGCTCGAAGGCCGCACGGCCAACGGCATTGTCTTCACCACCATGCAGAAGTTCGAGGAATACGACGCGCCGCTGTCCACCCGCCGCAACATCATCGTGATGAGCGACGAGGCACACCGTGGCCAGTACGGCTTCGAGGAGAAGATTGACCCCGTCACGGGTAAGGTCAGCGTCGGCACCGCCCGCCTCATCCACGACTCGCTGCCTAATGCCTCTTTCATCGGCTTCACGGGAACCCCGGTGGCACTGAAAGACCGCAACACCATCGAAGTCTTCGGCGACTGCATCGATGTCTACGATATGACGCAGAGCGTCCTCGACCATGCCACCGTGCCAGTCTATTACGAGAGCCGCGTCATCAACCTGAAGCTCGACGAAGAAACCTTGAAGCTCATCGATCAGGAATACGAGCTGCTGGAGATGCAAGGTGCCGATGCTCGACAGATTGAGAAGAGCAAGCAAGACCTCTCGCACCTCGAAGAGCTGTTGGGTGCCGATTCCACCATCGATTCCTTGGTGCAAGACATCCTCAGCCACTACGAGAACTACCGCGAGCAGGAGCTGACGGGCAAGGCCATGATAGTCGCCTACAGCCGCCCCATAGCCATCAAGATATACAAGCGCCTGCTTGAACTACGTCCCACTTGGACCGAGAAGGTCAAGTGTGTGATGACCAGTGGCAACAACGACCCCGAGGAGTGGCGCGACATCATCGGCAACAAGCAATACAAGCAAGAGCTGGCCAAGAAGTTCAAGGACGACGACGACCCGATGAAGATCGCCATCGTCGTCGACATGTGGCTCACCGGCTTCGACGTGCCGAGCCTGGCCACCATGTACGTCTTCAAGCCCATGAGCGGCCACAACCTCATGCAAGCCATCGCCCGCGTCAACCGCGTGTTCAAAGGCAAGGAAGGCGGTCTGGTGGTCGATTACATCGGCATCGCGCAAGCCCTGAAGGCAGCCATGAAGTTCTACACCAGCAACGACCGCCAGAAGTTCGGCGACCCCAACATCAAGACCACGGCCCTCCAGAAGTTCCAAGAAGAGTTGGAAATTTGCCGCGACCTCATGCACGGCTTCGATTACTCGAAGTTCAGGGATGCATCCGACCTCAAACGCGCCGAGCTTATCAAAGGCGGCACCAACTTCATGCTGGCCATCGAACGCCAGGACAAGAAGAACGACTTCATGAAGCACGCCACCCTGTTGCATCAGTCCATCACCCTGTGCCGCAGCTTGCTCACCGAATCCCAGCGTTGGGAGAGCGCCTTCTTCGAGACCGTCCGCGTCATGCTGTCACGTTTGTCCGGCAAGGGCAAGATAACGAAGAAGGACATCGACGAGCGCATCCGCGAGCTGATGAAGCAAAGTGTGAAGAGCGAAGGCGTCATCAACCTCTTCCAGAACGAAGGCAAGGAGTTCTCGCTCAACGACCCCGCCTTCCTTGAAGAGTTAGCCAAGATGAAGGAGAAAAACATCTCCATCCAGATTTTGGAAAACCTGTTGAAGGAAAAGGTGAAGGCCTTCCAACACAAGAACCTGGTGCAGAGCGAGAAATTCTCTGAGCTGTTAAACAACGCCCTGAGCAACTACCTGAAAGGAATGCTCACCAACGAAGAGGTCATTCAAGAGTTGCTGAAGCTCGCTTCACAAATCAAGGAAACCGAGCAGCAAGGCAACGACCTTGGCCTCAACGATGAGGAAAAGGCCTTCTACGATGCCTTGTCGCGTCCGCAGGCCGTCCGCGATGTTTATGAGAACGACGAGCTGGTGGCCATGACCAAAGAGCTGACCGAAGCCTTGCGCAAGAACCGCACCATCGACTGGCAGCACAAAGAGTCAGCCCGTGCCGGAATGCGCAAGATGGTCAAGCGATTGCTGAAGAAATACAAGTACCCGCCCGAGGAAGCCGAAAGCGCCCTCGAAATCGTCCTGAAGCAATGCGAGGAATGGACCGACGACGAAGAAATGGCAACCTTCATTCCTATGCCAATTCAATATTCGAATACAGAAGACAGCTATGAGGTTTCTATGGTGGCTGAAAGGAATAGTAGTATAGAATAATAGTGAAGAAAAAAAGCAGCAGCCATAGATGCCCGCCACCGCACTTGCCCACGCTGGCATGACATGGCTGCTAGGGCACGGCAGAAAAAAATCGCCTATCTTCTTGCAGGTTCACAGAAAAGTTGTAGTTTTGCAGCACAAAACCAATCGTATGTGTTCCCTTCAAGTAGGGTAATCGCTGGATACGATTGTTAAGTTGAGAGTCCACACCGCGGATAAGGTTAAGCTTTGCTCCTTTCAGGTGTGGGCTTTCTTTTTGTTGATTTCAATGTTGTAGTAGTATTTTCCTCCTTTTTGGAATTGGACCGCCAAGCGGATGCACTCTTTTTTTCCGTCAATTATGCATTTGCATTTGAAGTTCAAGTATCCGATGATGTTTGGTCCATCAGTGGCTTTGGGGGCTCCCCAGTTGTTATATTCGGCATATTTAATGAGGTCAGGTAGCATAAGCGTTGCAGCAGCCTTTTTGAAATAGACGGCTTCGCCAAAAGCGGTTTTTCTTGCCGAAGTAACTGAAATGGTAATAGGTAATCCTGTATCTAGATTGAAGACTGTCTTTCCGGAATAATTATTCTTAATGTGTTCAAAAATGATTGTGCGTAACCGCTGTAGTTTGAGTTGGGTCCATTCTTCTGGCGTTTCTGCTCTAGGAATAATGGCTTGTTTGTACTTCTTTGTTTTCATCTAATGAATTATTTTGCTGCAAAGATGAAAACTCTGTCAAGACAAAGCCGTTGAATAAACGTTTGTAGTCGACTGTAGTCGTTTGTAATCGTTTGCTGTCGGGTATAGTGCTGATATTGCGTGTGATATTGGATGATGAGAATGCCCTTCGCCGCTAAGGAGATCGCGGATCCTTGTCCGCGATGACGGCAAGGGGATGAAAACATGACAAATGTGTCTGGAAAAACGGCCTTTCAAGTGCCAAACACCATGTCTGAAGCGGGGATGGGGTATATCTCAAAAAGTTAAGACCCATATCTCAACTTTTTCAGATATGGGGTTCACGAGGTTAAGATATGGGTCGTTTTTGGCGGCCTTGAATTTTGGTCCTTTGACTTCGTCGAAATCTCTGATTGATTACATCGAATGCAAGGCATTTCAGCGTAGCTAATCTTCGATTTCAGCGAAGCTAATCCTTGATTTCTTGTCAAGAGGGAAGGACAAGAAAACCGCAGCCATAGATGCCCGCTATCGCACTTGCCCACGCTGGCATGACATGGCTGCTAGGGCACGGCAGAAAAAAATCGCCTATCCTCTTGCGGGTTCACATAAAAGTTGTATTTTTGCAGCACGAAACACCAGTCAGGGGCAGCGTTCCAAACTTCGGGGAGGTAACGGATTACATGACTGGTTTTTTTATTGTACCTCAATTTTGTTCACGCAGTATTGGACATGCTTCCCACCGGTCATGACGCCAATAGTGAGTTTTACTACAAAATCCAAGTAATCATTTTCCTCATTCACGAAGTGATGATACAATAAAATCATGTTTTTGTATCCATTACGCCTTTGTTCTCCTTCTTTCCGTGAAACGAATAAAGGCTGACCTTCCAAGGGTTTCGCTTCTTCAATGACTGTTCTCAAATGCTTCACGGCATACGTGGATTTCCAATTGTGTAAAGCCTCACGAGCAGTCTTTTTGTCGCTTTCATTCCTTACAATATAAATGTCTGCATTTAAAAACTTGTTTTTCACTGCGTTGGGCAGACCTTCGCGTTGTAATTGTTTCCATAGCGTTTCATAATAGCCCATGATCAGCGAAAAACGATCTTTGCTTCTCTTTTTTCAGTTGGGATGCCTTCAATGTATTCAGGTGTTTCCATATTTGTAGGTTTATAGTTTTTGTCGCTGCAAAGATGAAAACTCTGTCAAGACAAAGCCGTTGATTAAACGTTTGTAGTCGACTATAATCGTTTGTTGTCGTTTGCTGTCGGGTATAGTGCTGAGAAATAGGTGTGTATGATAATCCCCATGCAGAGTAGGAGATCGCGGATCAAGTCCGCGATGACGGCAAGGGGATGAAAACATGAAAAATGTATCTGGAAAAACGGCCTCTCAAATGCCAAACACCATGTCTGAAGCGGGGATGGGGTATATCTCAAAAAGTTAAGACCCATATCTCAACTTTTTCAGATATGGGGTTCACGAGGTTAAGATATGGGTCGTTTTCGGCGGCCTTGAATTTTGGTCCTTTGACTTCATCGAAATGCTCTGCATTGATTGCATCGAAATGCTCCGCATTCAGCGTAGCTAATCTTCGATTTCCAATCCGCCGCACCGGCCCACGCGGGGATGACATGGTAGTTGCGGCACGGCAGAAAAAGAAAATCCGACTATCCTCTTGCGGCTTCACGAAAAAGTTGTAATTTTGCTGCTATAATCACTACTAATGGAAACGATACAAGAAAAAAAGCATTCAAAGAATCTTGATGCCCTTGTGGCTTTGCGACAGCGGGCGTCATTGCTTGTTTCGCAGACCGAGAGCGAAGAACTGCTCGCTGAAGCGGTGGCCATACTCAGCGGGATGCCGTTGCCGTGTGCCTACACCCACGAGCAGATGGAGTCGGTGCTTAGGGAAGCCGAAGCGGACTACCAAAACGAACGCTATGTAAGTCATTCTTCTGTATGTGAACGCTATGGCGTATGAAATCCATTGGCTGAGGAGGGCATCCAACGAGCTAGATGCGATATACCAATTCTATAGTGAATTTGCCAGCGAGCAAGTGGCTAAGCGAAGGATTGGAAAAATCATTCACAGTGTTGACCTGCTTCAAAACATGCCTTATCTAGGGAGACAAGATGAGGAGTTTACTCATATTCGTTCGTATCGTTATGTTGCCGTCCTAACATACAAAGTGTATTATTTTGTCGAGGATGATGGCGTGTTCATTGCTTCTGTTTGGGACTGCCGTCAAGGTGGCGGAGCATTTAATAAGCAGTAATTCGGGAACGCCTACACTCCACTGGGCAGGGCGCGCGGGCCACGGCCGACATGGCGGGGAAGCGCCCGCTATGTGTGTTGGGTCCGATGATGTCGGCCTTGATTCTTTCGCCCTTTGACTTCGTCGAATCCTTGATTTCTTATCAAGAGGAAAGGGCAAGAAAACTGCAGCCATAGATGCCCGCCACCGCACAAGCCTACGTCGGCATGACATGGCTGCTGTGGCATAATACATCCATTCCCTCCAATAATGATTGTTTCCCTCCAAAATCGTCATTTATGGGGATTGTCCTACCTTTCGCAAAGGCGGAATTTTGCAGCCGAAACTAAAATCTACAAACTATGGGTCTTTTAAGCAAAATCTTCAGCAATACGCGCAAGCCGGAGGGCTTCTTCGGTAAAATGATGGTCAACGGAATGAATGGCGGCGGTCATTCGGCTATGGCTAATTGGGCCTTGTCGTCGGTACAAATCAAAGAGGACAGCTGTGTCTTGGACATCGGCTGCGGTGGCGGGGCCAACATCTCAAGGCTTCTGCAACACGCCCCTAAAGGAACGGTGCAAGGCGTCGACTATTCGTCGGTCTCGGTGGCGAAATCCCAAAAGGTGAACGCCAAAGCCATCGCTGAAGGTCGTTGCCAAGTACAAGAGGCCAATGTGACCAAACTACCTTTTGAGGAGAATACCTTCGACCTCGTCACGGCCTTCGAGACCATCTATTTCTGGCCCGACATCGAGTATTGTTTCGGTGAGGTGAAAAAGGCACTCAAGCCAGGAGGACAGTTCGTCATTGTCAACGAAGACGACGGCCTTTCGGGCAACAACGAGAAATGGGAGAAACTCATCGAGGGCATGCATACCTACAAGCCCGAGGAAATCAGGCTCCATCTGGCGAATGCAGGCTTCCACGACATCAACATCACGCGAAACTCCGAAAAGCACTGGCTGATGGCGACGGCGGTCAAATAGCGCCCGCAGCCCGGATAGCACCCAAACAGTGAATCCTGACCACACGGTTGGGGTCGGTTTCCGCTATATTGTGCAATAGTTCAAGGTAAGGCTTCACAAACTCCGGCCTGCGTTTGCCAAGGACACGGAACATTTCGGGAGCCTCCATCCTGACTCGGTCGTCATCGTCGTGTATCAGTTCCGCAAACAGCGACAGGTAATCCTTGTATGGATCTGGAGTATTGATGGCGATGTTCTCCGAAGCCCAGATGAAAGCCAGCCTGACGCTTGCCGCTTCGTCGTGGGCAAAACGGAACAGCTCAACCCAATACGGCTCAATCGATTCATAACAGCCTCTCCCAATTCTGCCCAGTGCATTGACGGCACGCTCACGCAAAATGGGTTCTTTGCTTGAAAGAAAAGATGCAATAGCTGGAACGCTGTCCTTGATAGAGAGCGGAAAGGCGAGTCCCATTTCGCCGAGCAGCCAAAGCGCTTTGGCTTTGATCTTCGTGGATTCAGAGTTCAGTAGCGAGGTGACGTAGGGAATGTTTTCTTCCCAACGTTCTTTGTTTTTAGTCAGCACGCCGAGTTCTTTGTACAGCATCGAATCCATTATTTCCATCTGTTTTATGTCTTGCAAAAATACACATTATTGTAATGCTGCTATTAATAAAGTAGACACGGGAGGGTGGAAAAATTAGCGGAAGTGCTATCTTTGTGGGCTGAAAGAAGTTCCTCCTGTAGGGAGGGCGTAGCCCG